>ERZ1673695.174-NODE-174-length-113869-cov-100.653382_pt1 | contig 113869 bp, 103 predicted proteins | sample MGYA00580225_ERZ1673695 | MGnify/ENA primary metagenome ERZ1673695 (study PRJEB41218, sample SAMN15661739) | gut metagenome | host: Homo sapiens | place: Canada: London | collected 2015-08-20/2019-03-30 | study: EMG produced TPA metagenomics assembly of... | reverse complement strand
GCATTGACAATGGCCCCATGGAGGGCTTCTGGGGTATCCTCAAGCGGGAACGCTATTACGGCAGACGGTTCACCAGCAAGCACGAGCTTGTTCAGATGATCCAGCAGTATATTCGCTATTACAACACAAGACGTGTCCAGCGTAATCTGGGCGTGCTGACGCCGATGGAAAAGCATGCGCTTTGCCTCGCCGCATAAAAAGCGGTCAGCAGCGCTCGGCTGCTGACCGGGAAAACTTTATATTTTTTCTCTGTCCTCTTGACGGGGTGCGGTTCAATGGTATTTCCGGCGGCTTTTTGTGCGATGCGGCGGAGGGACGCCGCGTCCGCGGCTTACTCGATGACGAGCTCGCCGTCCCGGACGGCGACGGTGAGCGCCGCGCCGGGCTGGATGCTGCCCTCCACGATCTTCTTGGCCAGCAGCGTCTCGACGGTGTGCTGCACGTAGCGGCGCAGCGGACGCGCGCCGAACTGCGGGTCGTAGGCCGCGTCGATGATGAACTGCTTGGCCTCCGGCGTCAGCTCGCAGCGCAGCTGCTTGTCGGCAAGACGCTTGTTGAGCGCGGCGATCTGAAGGTCGATGATACCGGTGATGTTCTCCTTCGTCAGCGGCTTATAGAACACGATCTCGTCAAGCCGGTTGAGGAACTCCGGACGGAACGTGCGGTGCAGCAGCGCCTCCACGTCGTCCTTGGCCTTCTGGGTGATCTCGCCGTCTGCGCCGATGCCGTCCAGCAGGAGCTGGCTGCCGAGGTTCGAGGTCAGGATGATGATGGTGTTCTTGAAATCAACGGTGCGGCCCTGCGAGTCGGTGATGCGGCCGTCGTCCAGCACCTGAAGCAGGACGTTGAACACATCCGGATGCGCCTTTTCGATCTCGTCAAAGAGGATGACGCTGTACGGGCGGCGGCGGACGGCCTCGGTCAGCTGACCGCCTTCCTCATAGCCGACGTATCCGGGAGGCGCGCCGATGAGACGCGAGACGGAGAATTTCTCCATATACTCCGACATGTCGATGCGGACGAGGTTCTTTTCATCGTCAAACAGCGCCTCGGCAAGCGTTTTGGCAAGCTCCGTCTTGCCCACGCCCGTCGGGCCGAGGAACAGGAACGAGCCGAGCGGACGGTTCGGATCCTGAATGCCGGCGCGGCTTCTGAGAATGGCGTCGGACACGCACTGAACGGCCTCGTCCTGACCGATGACGCGCTTGTGCAGGATCTCCGGCAGGCGCAGCAGCTTCTCGCGCTCGCCTTCCATCAGGCGGCTGGTGGGAATGCCCGTCCAGCGCTCGATGATCCTGGCGATCTCCTCCTCGGTGACCTTGTTGCGGAGCAAGCTCGATTCCTTGCTGCTCTGTGCGAGCTTTTCCTCGTGCTCGAGCTGCTTTTTCGCCTCCGGCAGGTCGCCGTACATCAGCTTTGCGGCTTTTTCCAGGTCATAATTCTGCTGCGCGGCCTCGATCTCGCGATTCAGGCTCTCAATGCGCTCACGGAGCTGCTGCACGCGGCCGATGGCGTTCTTCTCGTTTTCCCACTGCGCCTTCATGGTGCTGAACTTCTCGCGCTGGTCGGCAAGCTCCTTCTGGAGCTCAGCGAGCCGTCCCTTCGACAGCTCGTCCTCCTCGTTCTTGAGGGCGGCCTCCTCGATCTCCATCTGGATGATCTTGCGGTTGATGACGTCCAGCTCCGTGGGCATGGAGTCCATTTCGGTGCGGATCATGGCGCACGCCTCGTCGATGAGGTCGATGGCCTTGTCCGGCAGGTAACGGTCGGTGATGTAGCGGTTCGAGAGCGTCGCGGCGGCGATGATCGCGTTGTCGGTGATCTTGACGCCGTGGAAGACCTCGTACCGCGACTCCAGACCACGCAGGATGGCGATGGTGTCCTCTACGGTCGGCTCCTGCACCAGAACGGTCTGGAAGCGGCGCTCGAGCGCCGGGTCCTTTTCAATATACTGCCGGTACTCGTCCAGCGTGGTCGCGCCGATGCAGTGCAGCTCGCCGCGCGCGAGCATCGGCTTGAGCAGATTGCCCGCGTCCATCGAGCCTTCGGTCTTGCCCGCGCCGACGATGGTGTGCAGCTCGTCAATGAACAGGATGATGCGGCCCTCGGACTTTTTGACCTCGTTCAAGACGGCCTTCAGCCGCTCCTCAAATTCGCCGCGGTATTTTGCGCCCGCGATCAGCGCGCCCATGTCCAGCGAGAATACGCTCTTGTCCTGCAGGCTCTTGGGCACCTCGTTTGCAACGATCCGCTGGGCAAGGCCCTCGACGATGGCGGTCTTACCGACGCCCGGCTCGCCGATCAGGACGGGGTTGTTCTTCGTTTTCCGCGACAGGATGCGGATGACGTTCCGGATCTCGTCGTCACGGCCGATGACGGGGTCCATCTTCTGCTCGCGCGCACGCTTGACAAGGTCGGTGCCGTATTTCTCAAGCGCCTCATACGTGTCCTCCGGCGAGTCGGTCGTGACGCGCTGGCTGCCGCGCACGGTTTGCAGCGCCTGCAAGCAGCTCTCCTTCGTGATGCGGTAGGCGCGGAACAGCTCCTTGAGGGTGGTGTCCGCCGTCTCGATCAGCGCGAGCAGCAGATGCTCGACCGAAACATAGTCGTCCTTCATGCCGTCTGCGAGCGACTCGGCGCGGTTGAGCGCATTGTCAACGGCGCGCGAGACGTAGAAGCGGTCTGCCTCACGGCCCGAGCCGGTCACGCGGGGCAGCTTCTCAAGCTCCTTCGACACGGCGGCGTCCAGGCTCTCCACCGTGACGCCCATCTTCTTCAGCAGCTGCGGCACAAGACCGCCGTCCTGCCGCAGCAGCGCTGCCAGCAGGTGCACCTGCTCGATCTGCTGGTTCTGATTCTGTATAGTCAGCTCCTGCGCGGCCTTGACCGCAGCAAGGGACTTCTGCGTATATTTTTCAGCATTCATGCTTCATGCCTCCTTTTAGCACTCTTGTATTGAGAGTGCTAATTACATTTGTCCACATCATAAGCCCATCTCCGTTTTTTGTCAATAGCTCCGGAGACGGAAAAGTGTTATCTTTTTGTAAACAATGCGGCGCAGGCGGCGGTTACAATTTGTTCTCGGATTTCATACATATTTAATAACTTGCCACTAAGTTTTTTAATATCCCCTTGCTATGATAATGATGCAAGAAGCGATATGCACTTTTTCATTTTCCCCTAATATTTATTTAGAAGCGCCGTAAGCGAACTGGTCACTCGCTTATGGCGTTTTCTTTGCCGCTGCGCGGCGTATGACGGAAAAATGTTTGATTTTCCACGCATTTGTGCTATACTGTTGCAAGAAATCTATGCGGAGGCGATCTAATATGAGCGAACAGGCAAGAAAAGAATTTGAGCGCTGGATGCAACACGCAGACGGCGAGATCTTGGAAGAGCTCCAGCGCATCGAACACGACCCCGAGGAGATCGAAAAGCGTTTCGGCCACAAGCAGACCTTCGGCACGGCGGGCATCCGCAGCGTCATGGCGGCGGGCATCGCGAATCTGAACACCTACACCGTGCGCCAGACCGCGCGCGGCCTTGCGGCGTATCTCGCGGGCGTTCCGGGCGAAAAGAGCTGCGCCATCGGCTATGACTGCCGTCACAACTCCCGCCGCTTTGCCGAGATCTGCGCGGCGGCGCTGGCAGAGTCGGGCGTGCATGTGCATCTGTATGACCGCCTTTGCCCGACGCCGATGCTCTCCTTTGCGGTGCGGCACCTGCATTGCAGCGCGGGCATCGTCATTTCCGCCAGCCACAACACGAAGGAGTATAACGGCATCAAGTGCTACGGCCCGGACGGCGGCCAGATGACCGAGATCCCGGCGGCAAAGGTCTCCGCCGCGATCGAGACGATCGACCTCTTTGAGCCGGAGCACCTGCGCTTCGAGGCGGCGCTGGAGAAGGGGCTTGTGACCTACATTCCCGACAGCGTCTGGCAGGATTACTATGCACGCATCTCGCGCGAGGCCATCTATCCCGAAAACGTGAAGAAGGCTGCGCTGCGGGTCGTCTATTCTCCGCTGTGCGGTGCGGGCGGCGAGCCGGTCAGCGAAATGCTGACGCGCCTCGGCGCGGAGCTGCACATCCCGGAAAACCAGCGGCTTCCCTCCGGCGAGTTTGCAAGCTGCCCCACGCCGAACCCGGAGACGGATTCCGCGTTCGATGAAAACTACAAGCTGGCCGCACAGTGCCGGCCCGACATCATCCTTGCGACCGACCCGGACTCCGACCGCATCGCGGCGGCGATCCCGGTCGGGGACGGCTTCCGCAAGCTCTCCGGCAACGAGATGGGCTGCCTGCTGCTGGACTACATCCTGCGCAACCTCAGGAAGAACGGCACGCTGCCGGAAAAGCCCGTCGCGGTCAAGAGCATCGTCTCCACGCCGCTGGCAGACCGCATCGCGGCGGCGCTGGGCTGCGAGATGCGCACGGTGCTGACGGGCTTCAAGTACATCGGCGGCGTCATTCTGGAGCTGGAGGAGCAGGGCTGCCCCGAACGCTTCGTGCTCGGCTTTGAGGAGAGCTGCGGCTATCTCAAGGGCGATTATGCCCGCGACAAGGACGCGGTGGTCACCGCGATGCTGATCGCCGAGATGGCGGCGAGCTATAAGCTCGAGGGCAGGACGCTCGGCGATGTGATGGACGGGCTGTACGACGAATACGGCCACTTCGCGACCGGCCTTCAGAACGTCCAGTTCACGTCCGACGCGCAGAAGGAGCACTGCATGGCGCTCATGGAGGCGCTGCGCCGTCAGCCGCCCGAGGCGGTGGCGGGCTTCCCGGTCACGGCGGTGACCGACTTCCGCGCCGGCGTCGAGACCGTCCGCGAAAGCGGCGCGCAGCGCCCGACGGGTCTTCCGCAGGAGAACATGGTCATGCTGACGCTCGGCGAGCAGGGCCGCGTCATCCTCCGTCCGTCCGGCACCGAGCCGAAGATCAAGTTCTACTACACCGCCCGTGCGGACAGCATGCCGCGCGCGGAGGAAATGGTGCGCGAAATGACCGCCGCCATGACCGCAATGCTTTAAGAGGCTTTCAAACGAAAATCAGGGAGCGGACAGATTTTGTCCGCTCCCTTTACGCTTGTCAAAAAGACTTTTTGACAAGCTCAGCGCTCCGGCGGAGGGTCTCTCCGCCGGAGCGCTGCTTGTCGGTTCTTATTCGGCCTTGGCCTTGCGCAGGGCAAGGATGCGGTTCATCTCGTTGTTGACGATCATGTAGCCCTCGTCCACGCCCATGCCGGGCTTGGCAAGGATCTGATCGGGCTGCGTCGCCATCGCGCACTGGACGCAGACCTGCGCCGAACGGTCGGTCTCGTTGCAGGTGCCGCCCTGATAGGCGCCGATACCCTTCGCCTTGCAGTACAGGACTGCCTCGATGGTGTTGTTGATGCCGCCGAGGTCGGGCGTCTTGATCTGGATCATGTGGCCGGCCTTGTTGTCGGCAAAGAGCTTGATGTCCTCAAGCGTGTTGCACCACTCGTCGGCGACCAGCTCGACCTGAATGCCGCGGCGGTCCAGCTCAGCGGTCAGACCGGCGAGCGCCGTCATCTGGGTCTCACGGTCGCAGTCGCAGTCCATGGGGCCTTCGATGCGCAGGTGGAAGGGCTTTGCCGCCTCCTCGAGCGTTGCGATGTAGTCCGCCATTGCGGCGTAGTTCGTGTTGCCGAACGCGGCGCCGATGGTGCCGTAGACGTCGATGTGCAGGACGGGGCTGTAGCTCTCGTCGGTGCGCATGCTGACGATGCGCTGGCTCAGCCACTGGACATAGGCCAGGAGCTTTTCGCCGTGTGCGCCGAGCTTCGTCTCGACGTTGTTGATCAGCGCGTGCGGCAGAACGGCCGCGCCCTTGATGATCATCTTGTCGGCGTTGTTGTAGCGGTCATCGCCGGACTGCGTGAAGATGGGGATGGGATGGTCGCTGACGGTGCAGCCGTACTCGTCGGCCACGACCTCGCACATCTGGCGGCCCGTCGCTCTTGCGACCGCGTCCAGAAGCGCCTGAGAGACGCCGTAGCGGATGGCGGTGTGCAGGCGCTTGCCATCGACCTGGATCTCCTCCATCATCTTTGCAAGCGCGCGGAAGTTGTCCGCTTCCTTGCCGATGAGCTGGGGCTTGATGTACTGCTCGATGACCGGAATGAAGTCCTTGGCAAGGAACAGCGGGTCGCGTCCGCCCGCGCCGGAATACTGCACGGCGGCGCAGTCGCCGTAAGCGACCTGACCGTCTTCGAGGACGATCATGACCGAGATCGCCTCGCCCGCCTGACGGATGGACGTAAAGCCATCGGTGACGGGCTTTCCGACATAGAACATGCCGTCATGACCGGCGCCCTGCTTGATGGCGCGCTGATCGTCGAAGTAGAAACCGGTACGGCCCGGTGCGCAGACAACATTTTTGATCTTCATTACAAATTTCCTCCTGTTTTATCCTCTCGGGCGGCCGACAAGGCGACCCTTGCCGATCGCGTAAACATCGTCGATGACCATCTGGAAGCCCGGATCGCGCTTTTCATAGCGTCCGCGCTCCGCGATGCGTGATGCATGGAAGTCCTTGAGATCCTTCGTGAAGGGCAGGTTGCCCATGTTCAGGATGCGCACCGCGCCTTCGTTGTCGCGGCACGGGAGCATGAGACCGGCATTGAAGCGGCAGGGTGCGAACGGAACGTCCAGCACGCCCGCGACCACGCCTCGGCAGACGCCGAGGGCGATGTCGCCCTTGCCGAGCTCGAAGCACTTGTCCACGATGCAGCGCGTCTCCTGACGGATGATCTCCATCTCCTCGTCCAGATGCGAGTTCTGGAAGGTCTGGTCGGCCATCATGTTGACGACCTGCCTCGTGCAGCGCAGACCCTGTGCGTTTGCCTCCATCGTCGGGATGCCGACGGCCTCGTGCGGGCTCTTGACGATGACCTTCGTCGCCTTCGAGAGCGCCGCGATCAGGCTGCCGGTGGCGATGACGCCGAATGCCTTGGTCTCGTCGGCGGGGAAGCCGCCCATCCACTGGTGCAGAACGGTCGTGACGGTGACGCCCTCATAGCCGTACTTGTGCAGATATTCCTCCGTCAGCTCCTCGAGCGTGCGGATGGCGGCGATGTCCTGAACCAGATTGCCGCACTGGCCGTAGCCGACGGTGATGTTCCGGACGCCCTGCTCGGCGGCGAGCAGCGCCTCGATGATGGCCGCAGCGTGCGAGATGCAGGGGGGCACCAGCGTGCCGGTCAGCGGGCCGTAGGGCTCACGGTTGATGGATACGCCCATCTCCTCATACAGGCCGGTCAGACGGTCAACATACTGCCAGTCGCGGATGGTGGTCTCCATCGGGACGTTCTTGCAGTAGGGCAGGTTGTAGGAAATGCCGCCGCCCTCATAGCTCGTAAAGCCGCCGGCATAGGTGATCTCGGTCAGCAGACGCGCATCCGGCGTGCCGTGGCGGACCTGCAGCGGCGTGTGGACGCTCTCCACAACGCGGCGGCAGCCATTGACGCCGTGGTTGACGGCCGGGAAGCCGTTGAGCATCGCGCGGCCGAGGCGAATGGACTCGGCGATGCCGTTTTCGGCCTCTTCATAGCGGTTCTGACGGGTGTAGCTGTCGATGGTGGTGGGCAGCAGGTCTGCCTCGCCCTCCTTCTCGAGGTACTGCATGAGCTTGATGTGCTCGTCCAGAACGGGCACGCCCGCTCTCGGCTGGATGAGGGTGCGGCCGTCGCGCTTGGCGTCCATGAGCTTGCGGGAGAAGATGCGCTCCGCCGCCATGTTCTTGTGATAGTCAACAGCCTCCTGCAGATCGACCGCCTTGCCGGTCGGCCACTGCTGAAGAACTTCTTCGCGCTCCTTCATGAACGCGCCCATTTCCCACTTTTTATTCTGAATCTCCATCTATCTGATCTTCCTTTTCATGATCTGAAGTGCCGCCTCGGGGTAGTGCGTGGACAGCAGTCCCATCGCGGCTAGAATATAGCTTTCATCCACGAGCACCTCTGCGTCCTTCGGCCGGAGCGACCCCGGGTCTGCCGGGTCGTAGGCTGCGAAGGCAGCGATCTGGCGCACGTGTGCCGAGTGGATCAGGCTTCCGCCGGTCGCCACGATCCTGCGCACCGCGGAAAGGTCTTTTCCGCTCTGCACGAAGGTCGGGCCCAGCATGGTGTAGGTCTCCTCGATCGTTCCGGCATGGCGGCGCGTTGCCGTCTGAACAGCCATGGCTGCCAGCGCGAAATCCAGCGCCGCAAGCTCGTCGTCGGCGCTTTGCGGCACGAGATCGGTGTGCTGGCTGAGCATGCGGCAAAGCTCCTCCACGCGCTCTGGCGTAAGGCCGCTGAGCTGCGCCAGCTTCCGTGCGCCCGCCGCCTCGAGGATCCCGAGCACCGAATAGCGCATACCGATGTCACCCTCGACCGTGCGCTTGGCATACGGCTCCGGCAGGCCCTTGTAGACAAGGTTCATCTGCTTCGGCATGCCCTCGCAGATCGAGTATACGTCCGTTGTGGCTCCGCCGACGTCAACGCAGCAGAGCTCGCCGATGCCGCTTTCGCTCTCGCATCCGCCGGAAAGCAGCTCCAGCGCCGAAAGCACCGCCGCGGGCGTGGGCATCAGGATGTCGTTCATCATCCGCGCCGCCTTGTCAAGGCCCTTGGCCTGAATGATGCGGCCGAGGAAAATATCCCGGATCGCCGCCTGCGTCTGCTCCGTCTTGAGCACGCCGAAGCGCGGCATGACGTTTTCGCAGAGCCGCGCGTGACAGTCTGACAGGATCCGCATGCACTCGCGCGCCGCTGTCCGGTTGCCTGCCACGATGATTGGGAAGTCCGGCTTGAGGGACGCGAGCATCCGCGCGTTGTGCAGGATGCAGGACGTGTTTCCGCCGTCCGTTCCGCCTGCCAGCAGGAAAATATCGGGTTTCTGGGCCCGGATGGTGTCCAGATCGTCCTCGGTCAGCTCAAAGGAGAACTGGCCGATGAGCTTTGCACCCGCGCCGAGGCTCGCCATACGCGCCGCCTCGAGCGTCAGCTCCGGCACAAGGCCGGAGGCCATCATCCGCAGGCCGCCCGCTGCCGAGGAGCAGGCATAGCTCTCGGCATAGTCGAGCTTCCCCGTCTTTTCCTCCAGCGCGCACAGCGCCTTGGCAAAGCCCTCGTTGATGTCGGTCTGTACCGTCGTGTAAGCCGCCGCCGTACCCAGCAGCTCCGCGGTATCGACGTCCACCGCCGTCAGCTTTGTATAGGTGCTGCCGAAATCCGTCAGGAGCACTGGTTTCATGCCGGCTGTTCCTCATCGTCCATGTGCAGCAGCTCGCGCAGCGCCTCAATGGTCGTTTCGGGCGGCGTTCCCGGCGGGAAGGCTCTGTCAAAGCCCATCGCGCGGAAGCGCTGTTCTACATCTTCAAATTTCTGCTTGCCGACGACAATGTTGCCGCCAACGAGCAGCGGAATTCCGGGCAGGCCTGCCTCGTCGCACTTTTCGCGCATTCCGCGGCAGTCCAGCTCGCCCTGTCCGTACAGGCTCGAGATGACGATCGCGTCTGCATCGGCCTCGATGGCGGCGGAGATATACTCCTCCTGCGAGACCATAACGCCCAGATTGACGACCTCAAAGCCTGCCTCGGTAAAGGCATGATAGAGGATCTTGTTGCCGACGGCATGGACATCAGAGCCGATGACGCCGATGACCAATACCTTTTTTCGTTTCTCTTCCATGATTACACCTCAGATATTTTTTGGCAGAAAACTTGCATTTTCAGGCCAAATTCTACGTATATGGTAGTCCTCGCACGATGTAAAGTCAATTCGCAAATTCACTTTTCACCGAAATTGCAAGAATAGTTGCACGTCTTGCATAGCGTGCAGGATGCGAAAAAAAATATGCATTTTATGCCCACGCTGCCCGCTCCGCCGTCAGGCCGGAACGCAGGCGCTCCAGGCGCTCGGTCAGATAGATGCGGGAGCCTTCGTCGATCCGGTACGCACACGGAACGACGCTTCCGCGCCGCGCAAACCGGCGCAGGGCGCCGAGCACCTCCGGCGCGCAGTCGTTTTCGTAACCTTCCGGCACGAGAATCACCGACTTTCCGCGCAGATACGCCTCAAACGCGGCACCCGGCTGCAAAAGCGCCGGCTCGTCCAGAACCGCGCCCAGCGCATAGCTGCGGCAGTGCTCCTGAAGGAGCGCGCCGAAGCGCAGGCTGTGCGTCAGAATGCCGACATGCGCGCCGGGCGTCAGCTTGACGATGGCGGCGATGCTCTGCGGCGTCAGACGCAGGGCGATTTTTGCAACTTTGTCTGCGCGTCTGGTCATTTTCGTGAGCTCGGATGCATGTTCCGCCGTTGTGATGATCACATCGCAGCGCGAAGCGAGCCGTTCCGGGTGCTGGCGCGCCCGGTCGAGCAGGACCGGATGCAGCCCGATGCCCTCGAGTGCGCCGAGCTGCTGGCGAAGCTGCGCCAGGATCTCGGGATTGCACTCGACCAGCGCCGCGCGGAGCTGCGGCCGCTGCTGACGCCGCAGGCGAAGGCGCTCTGTGAGGAGCGCTTCCATCTGCGTGTCGGAAAGACCGAGCGTGTGCAGCCGCTCCAGAAGCTGGTCGGCGGCGAGCGCCGCCGCCTCCTGCGCGCTCTGCGCCTGCGGCGGGCGGTATGCCACAAAGCTGCCGCGGCCGGCGGCCTTGGTCAGGATGCCCTGCCGCTCCAGCTCGTCATACGCCCGCTTGACCGTCCCCTGCGCCACGCCGAGCTGCTCGGCAAGCGCGCGGACGGTCGGAAGCTGCGCGCCCTCGCGCAGCGTTCCGTTCTGAATATAGCCTGTGAGCAGCTGCACGATCCGGCGATAGACCGGCTCGCCCTCGCGCTCCGGCAGAGCCGACCGATCCAGCTCAAGCTCCGTCATTCGTCCGCTCCGAAGCCGCAAGATACTCCTTCCGGCCCGTCTCGTACAGGTTGGTGCCCTGGCTGTCAATGATGACAGTGACGGGGAAGTTCTCGACCTCCAACCGCCGCAGAGCCTCCGCGCCGAGGTCCTCGTAGGCGATGACCTCCGCCTTTTTGACGCACTGGCTCAAGAGTGCGCCGCAGCCGCCGATGGCGCCGAAATAGACTGCGCCGTACTGCTTCATGGCCTCGACGACCTCGGGGCCGCGCTTTCCCTTGCCGATCATGCCGCGCTGACCCAGCGCGATGAGCGTGGGGCTGTATGCGTCCATCCGGTAGGAGGTCGTCGGCCCTGCCGAGCCGATCACCTGACCGGGTGCGGCGGGCGTCGGCCCGACGTAGTAGATCACGGCGTCCGTCGGGTCAAACGGCAGGGGCTTGCCCGCTGCCGCCAGCTCGCACAGGCGCTTGTGTGCCGCATCGCGCGCCGTGTAGATCACGCCCGTGAGCAGGCAGCTGTCACCTGCGCGCAGACGCAGCGCGTCTTCCTTCTTCAGCGGCGTCGTCAGTTGGATCGCCATCTCAAAGCACCTCCGTCAGATGTCTTGCCACGTGGCAGTTGATGTTGACCGCGACCGGCAGCCCCGCGATGTGCGTCGGCATGGACTCGATGTGCACGGCAAGCGCCGTCGTCCGTCCGCCGAAGCCCTGCGGGCCGATGCCGAGGGCGTTGATCTTTTCCAGAAGCTCGTCCTCAAGCGCGGCATACATTTCGTTTTCGTTGTGCGTGCCGGTCTCGCGCAGCAGCGCCTTCTTTGCAAGCAGCGCCGCCTTGTCGAACGTGCCGCCCACACCCACGCCGACCACGATCGGCGGGCAGGGGTTGGCGCCGGCCTGCTCCACGGCGTCCAGAACGAATTTCTTGACGCCCTCCACGCCGTCGGACGGGCGGAGCATCTGGATGCGGCTCATGTTCTCGCTGCCGAAGCCCTTCGGCGCGATCGTGATCTTGAGCCGGTCGCCCGGAACGATCTCATAATAGATCATGGCGGGCGTGTTGTCGCCGGTGTTCACACGGTCGAGCGGATCGCGCACGACCGATTTTCTCAGATAGCCGTCGGTGTAGCCGCGGCGGACGCCCTCGTGGATCGCCTCAGCGAGGTCGCCGTCCACATGCACGTCCTGACCCAGCTCGACAAAGACGCAGGCCATGCCCGTGTCCTGGCAGATGGGCTGCGGTCTTGCCGCCGCCATCTCCGCGTTCTGGAGGATATGCGTCAGGATCTCCTGCGCGATGGGCCACGGCTCGTCCCGGAGCGAGCCCTCGAGCCGTGCGCGGACGTCCTCGGGAAGGTAGCAGTTTGCCTCGATGCACATGCGTGCAACGCTCTTGGTGATCAGAGCAGCGGAAATCTCACGCATTACGCTTCCTCCTTCCGAAGACCGATGGTGTCGAGAATGCCGCCGTCACGGCGCATGACCTTCGCGATCGTCCGGCCGGCGGGGGGCAGCGGCGCAGGCGTGCCGGTGATCTTCTCCGCAAGCTCCTTGAGCTCGTGGATGTCCACCACATGGATGCCCGCATCCTTGAGCCGCAGGCGCAGCTCCTCGTTTTTCGGGTTGACCGCCACGCCTGCCTGCGTGACCAGCACGTCGATGTCGCAGCCGGGCGTGGAGATGCAGTTCACATGGTCGAGCACGATCGGCAGCCGTCCGCGGAACAGCGGCGCGGTGATGATCGAGAGCTTCGAGCCGGCAGAGGCGTCGCTGTGGCCGCCGGAGCCGCCCATGATGCGCCCGTAGGAGTCGGTGTGGACGTTGACGTTGAAATCCGTGTCGATCTCAGTCGCACCGAGCACCGCCACGTCGAGCGAGTCCATGATGCTGCTCTTGGCGCCGGCACTGGCATACTGCGCCGCGCCGACCTCGCAGTGACGGGGATTGTCGCGGATGGAGGCGGCTGCCTTGAGGTCAAAGCACTGCACGTCCATCAGCGCACGGAAGCAGCCCTCATTCAGCATATCGACAAGATAGCCCGTGATGCCGCCCTGTGCGTAGCTGCCCTCGATGTGCTCGCGGAGCATGATCTCCTTGAGATACATCGCGGTGGCAAGCGTTGCGCCGCCTGCGCCGGTCTGGAACGAGAAGCCGTCCTTGAGCAGGCCGGAGTGGCGGATGACCTGCGCCGCCGTCTGCGCCATGACCAGCGCGACGGGGTTGCGCGTCATGCGCGTCGTGCCGGAGACAATGCCCGCCGGGTCACCGATGGCATCGACCTTCACAACGCTGTCCACATAAATTTCGGGGATCGACCAGCCGGTCAGCGGATAGGGAACCAGCTCGTCGGTGATGACGATGACTTTTTTGGCATACATGGCGTCCGGATAGGCGTAGCCGATGCTGCCGCAGGCGGACTTGCCGAGCTTGCCGGTGCAGTTGCCCATCTCGTCGGAGCACGGCGCGGCCACGAACGCCACGTCGATCGGCGTGATGCCGAGCGCGATGTCGCGCGGACGGCCGCCGTGGGTGCGGAACTCCATCGGCTCGTCCATCAGACCCGCGGAGATGCTTCTGCCGATGCCGGCAGACATGTAGTTCGTCAGGATCTTGCGGACGACATGATTTTTCACATGCTCCAGGATCGGCGCATGCGTATCGAACAGCGCGCTGGCGTTGACCGTCAGCTCACGGATGCCCATGGCTGCGATCTCGTCCATGACCATGTTCAGGACATAGTCGCCGTTGCGCAGATGATGGTGGAACGACACGGTCATTCCGCTCTTCAATCCGGAAAGCTCGATGGCCTCCCGCAGACTTTTGACCAGCTTTGTGCTCATGCCAGCGTACCTCCTCTGCGAATGATCTCCTCTGCGGCCTCCAGCGTCTGCCGCGCTCTTGCGACGACCGGCGCGTCGATCATTTTGCCGCGCAGCGCGACCGCGCCCTTGCCCTGCCGCACGCCTTCCTCGATGGCCTCAAGGACCTCACGTGCGTAATCCGCCTCGGCCTGCGTGGGGCTGAAGCAGGCGTTGATACCCTCGAGATGGCGCGGCGAAATGGATGCCTTGCCCGTAAAGCCGAGGCTCTTTGCAAACTCCGCGTCGGCGCGCAGGCCCTCGTCGTCGTCCACGTCGGTAAACGGCGTGTCATAGACATCGACACCGGCGGCACGCGCCGCCATGACCAGCCGCGTGCGTGCGTAGAAGATCTCGCGGCTTTCCTTCGTGCGCTTGCAGCGCAGATCCGCGCTCAGATCCTCGCCGCCGAGGAACAGCGCCCGCACGCGCGGGCTTGCCGTGGCGATGGCGTATGCGTTTTCCACGCCCAGCGCCGTTTCGATCAGTGCGATCACGCCGATGGAGCCCGGCTCCATGCCGTGCTCGCACTCGAGCCGGTCAAGCTCCCGCGCCAGCGTCAGAACATCCTCCGCGCAGGAGGTCTTGGGCAGCATGATCATGCTCGGCTTCTGCGGCACGATCTGCTCCAGATCCGGGCGGAACATCGCCGTATCGGTCGAATTGACGCGGACGATGGACTCCGTCGCGCCGAGCACGAGATTCGTCAGCGCATAATGCACCAGCCGCCGCGCGGCGTCCTTTTCCTGCGGAGAAACGGCGTCCTCCAGGTCGAAGATGACGGCGTCCGCGCCGAAGAAGCCGCAGCTCGTCATCATTTTCGGGTTGTTGCCGGGAACAAACAGCATCGATCTTCTCATTGTGCGTCCTCCCTTGCGCGCAGGAGCGCGGTTTCCAGTCTTGCACGCAGGATCCAGTCCAGCGCGCCCTTGTCCTCCACGAGCACGTCCGCGCCCGTGATCTCCTGCTCCGCCAGAACCTGACGGACCGTCTGCTCGATCGCCGCGCCGAATTGCGCGTGCAATGTGGAATGCAGGGTGAGCCGCAGCGTCTCAGCCGGAGCGACCGTGACGCGCAGGTCTCCCGATTCCTCCGTTCCCGCCGCAGCGGTGCGGATAATCTTTGCCATTGCGTTTCCTCCTTCGTGGGAGCGGAAAGCCGCTCCGCAAATTGTATTATATCAATTCGGTGTAATTATATAATACAATTTAGCTCTTTGCAAGGACGAAAGAATGTTGTATACTGGATTTATCCAAATGTCACAAAAAACTAAGGGAGGCTTTGTTATGGCTGTCAGCGCTATTCAGAAAAACCACATCTACAGCACCTACTTTGCCCCGCGCGGCAGAATGCGTATCTACAACCTCGGCATCCAGATCGCCCAGCTTTACCTCTCCCCGTTCGACAAGCTCATCGGCGTGATCGGTGAGTCCGGCTCCGGCAAGAGCGTCCTCATCAAGGGCATGTTCCCCGGTCTGGAGCTGACAAACGACGACGACGGCGTCAACACCCGGCCGCTGCCGCTGCTCGATCAGGACATGGAGCGCGGCTTCTTCACGCCCCACACCTATCACATGGACGTGCGCTTTGAGATGGGCTTCCACCAGCTCTCGGAGCTGGCTGATGCGGTGCGCCTCGCCATCAGCCGCGGAAAGCGCGTCGTGATCGAGCATTTTGACCTCATCTACCCGCTGCTCGGCGCGAACGCGAACCTCCTGATCGGCGTGGGCGAGGAGATCATCATCACCCGCCCCACCCTCTTTGGCCCCGAGCCGCAGGAGGTCTATCAGCGTGCATATGAATCCCTCCCCTACCGCCTGATGGCGCACACGGCGGAGGATCTCTGCGAATGCTTCCTCACGCAGGAGGAGCTGGACAGCTGCAATCACGGCGATGTCCACCACGGCTTTTTGCTGTCCTTCCCGGAGAAGGAGCCCGATCTCAACCTCGAGGAGATCGAGCAGAAGGTTCAGGAAATGATCGCGCAGGACATCCCGATCGACTATGTGGACGAGAGCCACATCCTCATCGGCGGAAAAATGCACGACTGCACCGGCCCGCGCACGCATGTGCGCAGCACCGGCAAAATTCAGGGCTTCCGGCTGCTGCACCACCTCGTGCACGACCCGTATGCGCAGCGCTGGCTGATGGTCGGCTGCGTCGGCGAGGATTCCGAGGAGCACCTCAAGCAGCTCAACCGCCTGTAAGATCGCGCCTTCGGCACACGCGCAAAACGCCTCCCGGAGCATTCGCTCCGGGAGGCATTTTGTATGTGTGCTTGCTTACTGGGCCTGATAGACGATCTTGCCGTCTACGATCGTCATGTACGCCGCGCCGCCGATGGTGGTCAGCGGATCGGCATTCCACAGGACAACGTCTGCGTCCTTGCCCGGCTCGAGCGAGCCGACGCGGTCGTCCACGCCGAGGCTGCGCGCCGGATTGATGGTGATGGCATGCCATGCTTCTTCCATGGGCAGGCCGTTCACCGCCGCAAGACCTGCCGCCATCGGCAGATTCTCCAGCGGAATGACGGGCGCGTCGGTGATGATGCTGACCGTCAGACCCGCGCGGTAGAGCGCGTTCGGCGTCTCAAAGCTCTTGTTGCGAAGCTCGATCTTCGACTTGCTGCCGAACGTCGGGCCGACAAAGACCGGATAGCCCTCCTCGCCCAGTTCGTCGGCGATCAGCGCGCCGTCGGTGCAGTGGTCGAGCGTCAGCCGCAGGTTAAACTCCCGCGCGATGCGGATGGCGGTGAAAATATCGTCTGCGCGGTGCGCATGGCACTTGATGGGGATCTCGCGGTTGACGACCGGCAGCATGGCCTCCAGCTTCATGTCAAAGGCCGGATTCTTGCCCGCCGCGATGTCATCGCGGTAGCGGATCGTGCGCATCAGCAGCTCACGCAGCATCGCCGCCACAGCCATACGGGTCATGGGGCTCTTTTTGTTCTGGCCGTAGCAGCCCTTCGGGTTTTCGCCGAAGGCGCACTTCATTGCCGCAGAGGAGCGGACGACCATCTTGTCCACGCGCTTGCCGACCAGCTTGATGATGGCAAACGTACCGCCGACCACGTTGGCGCTTCCCGGGCCGGTGCAGACCGTCGTTACGCCGCCGCGCAGGGCGTTGCCGAACGCCTCGTCCATCGGGTTGATGGAGTCGATCGCGCGAAGCTGTGGCGTCAGCGGCTCGACGATCTCGTTGTAGTCCATGCCTTCCCAGCGCATCGCCTGGTTGTCAAGGCCGATGTGGCAGTGTGCCTCCACGCAGCCCGGCGTGACCAGACGGCCCTCCGCGTCGATGACGCGGGCGTCCGCAGGTGCGTCGATGACCGGTGCGACGGCGGCGATCTTGCCGTCCTCGATCAGAAGGCAGCCGTTCTCCAGCTCCGGCCCTGCCATCGTCTTGATGTGCGCGTTGCGAATCAGGATCTTTTCCATGCTCCTAGTTCCTCCTTGTTTGTTTATAATACTCCTATCGGGGTTGCTTCTTTTCACTCTGCACATGGCGGCAGATGGCCTCAAAGGTCTGCTGGCTGATGTCGTGCTCGATGCGGCACGCATCCCGAAGGGCGACCGCTTCCTCCACGCCGAGCGCCATCAGAAAACCGGAGAGCAGCCGGTGGCGCTCAAGCATACTCTCGGCAATGGCAAGGCCGCTGTCGGTCAGGGTGATGAGTCCGTCCTTGTCCATCGTGATATAGCCGCTTTCGCGCAGGCGCTTGGTGGTGTAGGTGACGCTGGGCTTGGTCACGCCGAGCTGCTCCGCCACGTCAATAGAACGGATGTAGCCATGCTTTTCCTTCATCATCAGCATGGCTTCCAGGTAGTCCTCAGAAGCTCTCAGAATCTTCATGGCATTTTGCACCATCCTCGTCTTGAAATCACCCTTAGATTAGCACACCCTAACCAAAAAAGCAAGGCGCAAAAGAACTTTGGCGAGAGGGCTTGACAGCAGCGGTTAGATGTGTTAAACTACATCCGGTTAAAGGAGCTTAACCCATTTTGCGGTGAATGCTCCGGAACCGTTTTATTTTCGGCCTTGGTTAGTCTTGTCTAACCGGCACAGGGAGGATGCGTCATGATGCCGCTTGCACTGGCAAACATCGGTGAAGAAAGCATGATCCGCAGAGTCGGCGGGTCGCCCGCGCTGCGGAAGCACCTGGAGGATCTGGGCTTCACAGCCGGAACCACGGTGCGCGTGGTCGCTGCACTCGGCGGCAACCTCATCGTCAAGGTCAAAGAGTCCCGCGTCGCCATCAGCGAAGAAATGGCGCGCAGGATCCTGATATGAAAAAGGAGAGAGGGCAATGAAAACACTGAAACAGGCCAAAATCGGCCAGACCGTCACCGTCGTGAAGCTCCACGGCGAGGGGCCGGTCAAGCGCCGCATCATGGACATGGGCATCACCCGCGGCACCGCCGTCTTTGTGCGCAAGGTCGCGCCGCTGGGCGACCCGATGGAGGTCATGGTACGCGGATATGAGCTGAGCCTGCGCAAGGCGGACACGGAAATGATCGAGATCGCCGAATGAGGGCGGTCCTTCTTTCCCTTTTGAGTTAAGCATCTCTAATTTCAGTAAGAGTTCCTGAACAGGAAGGAGCAGAATGATGGAAAAGCAAATCAAGATCGCCCTTGCGGGCAACCCGAACAGCGGCAAGACGACGCTCTTTAACGCCCTGACCGGCTCGAACCAGTTCGTCGGCAACTGGCCGGGCGTCACGGTCGAAAAAAAGGAGGGCCGGCTCAAAAAGCATGATGATGTCATCATCATGGACCTGCCCGGCATCTATTCTCTGTCGCCGTACACGCTCGAGGAGGTCGTGGCGCGAAATTATCTGATCGGCGAGCGCCCGGACGCCATCCTCAACATCGTCGACGGCACGAATCTGGAGCGAAATCTCTACCTCACCACACAGCTCACCGAGCTTGGCATTCCGGTCGTCGTGGCCGTCAACATGATGGACATCGTCCGGAAAAACGGCGACCAGCTCCAGACCGCGGAGCTCTCGCGGCAGCTCGGCTGCAAGGTCGTGGAGATCTCGGCGCTGAAGGGGACCGGCATTCTGGAGGCCGCCGAGGCCGCCGTCAAGGCCGCAAAGGGCAGCCACACCGAACCGCAGCACACCTTCTCCGGCCCCGTGGAGCACGCCATCGCCCACATTGAGGAGGCGGCCGTCCACGATCTGCCCGCCGCGCAGCAGCGCTGGTATGCCATCAAGATCTTTGAGCGCGATGACAAGGTGCTCGCGCAGCTTCAGATCCCCGCGCAGACCATGTCCCACATCGAGCAGGACATCAAGGCCGCCGAGGCGGAGCTGGACGACGACGCCGAATCCATCATCACCAACGAGCGCTATCTCTACATCGCGCAGGTCATAAAGAGCTGCTACCGGAAAAAGAACCACTCGAAGCTCTCCCCCTCTGACAAGATCGACCGGATCGTCACCAACCGCTGGCTGGGGCTTCCCATCTTTGCGGCGGTCATGTTCCTTGTCTACTACATCGCGATGGTCGCGGTCGGCGCACCGGCGACCGACTGGGCAAACGACGGCGTGTTCGGCGACGGCTGGCACCTGCTCGGCATCGGCTCCGCCGCCTACGCGGACGCCTCCGACGAATACACCGCCGCGAGCGAGGCCGCAGAGGCCTTCCTCGGCCTCGACACAGAGGATGAAAACTTCGATACCGCCGCGGCGCTCGAAGCACTCAAGTCCTTCCAGCCCACCGCAGCCACCGCAACAGTCGAGGCAGAGGACGAGGAGACGCTCGCCGTTTATGACAAGACCGCCTACTATGACGCGCTGCCCGAAGGCGCCGACAAGCTGGACAATGTCGTGCAGATGACCTATGTGGACGCCGTGCGCTACTTTGAAGAAAACGGCTTCGATGCGCCCGACCCCGCCGGTTACGGCGTCTGGGTGCCCGGCATTCCCGTGCTGGTCGAGCGGCTCTTGGATGTATGCAGCGTCCCGGAGGACGGCTGGCTGCACGGCCTGATCCTCGACGGCATTGTTGCCGGTGTCGGCGCGGTGCTCGGCTTCGTGCCGCAGATGCTCGTCCTGTTTTTGATGCTCGCCTTTCTGGAGGCGTGCGGCTATATGGCGCGCATCGCATTCGTGCTCGACCGCGTGTTCCGCAAGTTCGGCCTCTCCGGAAAATCCTTCATTCCGATGCTCATCGGCGTCGGCTGCGGCGTCCCGGGCATCATGGCCTCGCGCACCATTGAAAACGAGCGCGACCGCCGCATGACCATCATGACCACCACCTTCATCCCCTGCGGCGCAAAGGTCCCCTTCATCGGCATGATCGCGGGCGCGCTCTTTGGCGGCAGCCCGTGGGTCTCCACCTCCGCGTATTTCATCGGCATGGCGGCCATCATCGTCTCCGGCGTCATGCTCAAAAAGACGCGCATGTTCTCCGGCGAGCCCGCGCCGTTCGTCATGGAGCTGCCCGCCTACCACTGGCCGACGCTCGGAAACGTCCTGCGCAGCATGTGGGAGCGCGGCTGGTCGTTCATCAAAAAGGCCGGCACCATCATTCTGCTGTCCACCACCGTTGTCTGGTTCACCACCTACTTCGGCGTTGTTGACGGCGCGTTCCGGATGCTGGATGAGAGCGAGATCGACCACTCTCTCCTCGCGGCCATCGGCGGCGTGATCGCATGGATCTTCCGTCCGCTCGGCTGGGGCACATGGCAGGCGGCAGTCGCCTCCATCACCGGCCTCGTTGCCAAGGAGAACATCGTCGGCACGCTCGGCATTCTCTACGGCGGCGGCGACGGCACCGTGTACCAGAGCCTTGCGGCAGCCTTTACCGGCATCACCGGCTATTCCTTCCTCGTCTTTAACCTTCTCTGCGCGCCGTGCTTCGCCGCCATCGGTGCGATCAAGCGCGAGATGAACAACGCCAAGTGGACGTGGTTCGCCGTCGGCTATCAGTGCGGCTTTGCCTATGCCATCGCCCTGATGATCAACCAGTTCGGCGGCCTGTTCACCGGCCGCGTCAGCATCCCCGGCGTGATCGCCGCAGCCGCGCTGCTGGCAGGCATCATCTACATGCTCGTCAAGCCCTATCGGGAGGCCACGAAGCTGACCACCAAGCTGTCCTGATTTCCCTACTTATTTCTTTAAAAAGGAGTGATCGTTATGCTGCAATGGATCGAGCAGAATCTCGGGACCATCGCCATTACCGCTGTTTTGATCGTGATCGTTACCTCCATTCTTGTACACGAGATTCGCCGGAAAAAGCGCGGCAAGTCCTCCTGCGGCTGCGGCTGCGAGCACTGTGCGATGCACGGCGAATGCCACAAGCAGCCATAAACCAAAACGCGCCGCCCATCCGGGCGGCGCGTTTCAGACTGTCAAAAAACCTCGTAGAGTTCGCGCCCGCAGGCGCGAATAAAATGTGAATCGGTTTTGTCCGGGGGCGTGAACCTCGGACAAAACACACTACGCCCGGCAAGTGTGGAATTTGTGCGCAAGCAGCGCACAAATTATGCGCGCAGCCGGGTGCAGCCTTTTCAAACGCGAACCAATCCCCCGCGGTTCGCGTTTGAGAGCTTGTCAAAAAACACTTTTTTGACAAGCTCAGCCGTGCCGCCCATCCGGGCGGCGCGTTTGCCGACAGCCTGAGGGCCGGGCGCGCTGCGCGCACCCGGCCCCTTTGCCGTTCAAGCGGCTGTGGGCGCGTCAAGGCGCCTGCGTCCGAAGCCGCGGGGAGACAGCGGTGAACGGTTCCGGCAAAACGCCGCCGCTCGGCAAAGCACGGCAGCGGCGCACCGGGCACACGGCGCGCACGGCGTTTCGCGGGCAGAGACATGGCGCGGATGGCCCTCCGCGTCCGGCCCGAACCTCTGCGGCGGTCTTTTTCCCCGACGGCCCCGGATCAGCGGACGCACAGACGGATATGGAAAAACGGCTGCCCTTGGCACTGCGGTCTCCTGAGGCTAGTATGTCCGCCCGTGCGGCGCTTACTCCCGGATTTTTTCGGAAAAATTTCATGCGGCGCTGGCGTCCGCCCGAAATTGTGGTATAATTCTGAGACGGAAGCGCCCGGTGCTCCGGCGCGACACAAACAGGAAAGCGGTGAACGGTCATGAGTGAGCTTGACGAGCTGCGCGAGGTGCAGACCGCCTCGCGGGAGATCTTTGACGGAAAGATCATGCATGTTTTTGAGGATACGGTGCGTCTGCCGGACGGAAACGCGGCAACGCGGGAATATATGCGCCACATCGGCGCGGTTTGCGTCATTCCGGTGCTGGAAAACGGGGATGTTCTGGTCGAGCGGCAGTACCGCTACCCCGTGGGGCAGGTGCTGACCGAGATCCCCGCGGGCAAGCTCGACCGCAGGGACGAGGACCGTCTGCTCGCCGCCCAGCGCGAGCTGCGCGAGGAGACCGGCGCGGAGGCCGGTGAGTGGACGAGTCTCGGCCTGTTCTATCCGGCCTGCGCCTATTCCGACGAGGCCATCGAGATGTTTCTTGCGCGCGGCATCCGCTTCGGCGAGCGGCATCTGGACAAGGACGAGTTTTTGAATGTGGCGCGCATGCCGCTGGCAGCGCTTCTGGAGGCGGTCATGGCAGGCGAGGTGCCGGACGCAAAGACGCAGATCGCCGTTTTGAAGGCGGCGCGCCTGCTCGGGCTGCGCTGAGCACCGCGGCGCACGCGACGGAAATCGGGCGGCATATACAAATTACCTAAAATTACCACATCGTATCTTCAAAAAACTGTATATCTCGTCATTTTTTCACCCTCGACGGCATTCGACAGCCTTCTGCCCTGTGAACGCGGTAAGATGTTGCTGTGAGAACACAAGAAATCGTGTTTCACAGAAAGGGTGAATACAAAATGTCGAACATCAGTCAGGAATATCTTCTCCTCTTTAACGCCGTCACGGAGGCGGAGGAGCTGCTGCGGGCGCTGCGCGAAAAGCTCATGTCGGTGCAGCAGCGGGCAGAAGAACTGTACATCGCCGGCGGACAGGACTGAGCGCCGCGCGGGTGAAGAAGCGAATGGGTGGCTGCGGGGCGGACAGATCCTGTCCGCCCCTTTAAAATTCAGTGTTTTTCGACGCCATTTGTAGGGGCGGACGATATAGAATCATTGTTTTTAACGGTTACCTGTAGGGGCGGACGACCCTGTCCGCCCTCAAAATCCGGCGATTTTTCGCGGTCGTTTGTAGGGGCCGATGCCCACATCGGCCCCTTAAAACGTTGTGGATTTGCATCGGATTTCCGTGAAAACGCGCAATTCCGGCGGGCGGACAGGGTCGTCCGCCCCTACGACGAGAAATAGAAACCCGATGCAATCACGCCCATCTGCCCCTACGGCGCAAAATGGGAAACACGGCGGTTTTTCGCCGGACGCGCGTGATTTTCAACACCCTTTGTAGGGGCGGACGACTCTGTCCGCCCTCTGAATTCGTCGTTTTGCAAGGTCATTCGTAGGGGCCGATGCCCACATCGGCCCATTAAAATGTTGCGGATTCGCATTGGATTTCCGTAAAAACGGGCATTTCCGGCGGGCGGACAGGGTCGTCCGCCCTCTGAATTCGTTGAATTATCGTGGCCGTTTGTAGGGGCCGATGCCCCGCCCGGAGCTTGGCAAGGAGGCCTTTTGGACAGGCTCTGAGGCGAATTCTTAACGAAAACATAAGAATTTTACAATGGTTTTTGTCGCTTTGCCCCTCTTTCGGTCATTGTTTTTTCACAAAGGCGTGCTACAATGACACAAACTGACAATTGCGGACAAAGGCGGCGGAAACTGTGAAAAAACGCGAAGAGCTGACAACAAAACAGCAAAAGGGCATTGCGGCGGCGTCGATTGCGATTTTCGGCGTGGTCATGGCAGCGCTGTTCGTATTTGCGGGGCTGCCGATGGTGCGCTTTGCCTCCGAGCCGGAAAAGTTCCGTGCGTGGATCGACGCCAGCGGCATCCTGGGGCGGCTTGCCTACATGGGCATGGTGATCTTGCAGGTCATCGTGGCCATCATCCCCGGTGAGCCGCTGGAGATCGTCGGCGGCTATGCCTTTGGCGCGGTGGAGGGCACGCTCCTGTGCCTGATCGCCGCCACGCTCGGGAGCCTGCTCGTGTTCTGGCTGGTGCGCCGGTTCGGCGCGCCGCTGGTCGAGGTCTTTTTCCCGCCGGAAAAGCTGCGGAAGCTGCGCTTTCTCAAAACCTCTCCGAAGCGCGACTTCATTTTCCTCGTGATCTTTATGGTGCCCGGCACGCCGAAAGATCTGCTGTGCTACTTCGCGGGGCTGACGGACATGAAGCTCTCGCTGTGGCTCGTGCTGTGCTCGCTCGGCCGCATCCCGTCGATCGTCACCTCGACCGTCGGCGGCAGCGCCCTCGGCTCGCGGCGATACTGGTTTGCGGCGGCGGTGTTCGCCGGAACGCTCGTCATCAGCGCGGCGGGGCTGTGGCTCTACGACCGCATCCAGAAAAAATACGCCGCGCGCGAGGGCGGCAAGCAGGAACATCCATAAATACGCCAACGCCCCGGATGATTTTTCGATCATCCGGGGCGTTGCATTATGCGGAAGCGCTCAGTCTTCCTCTTTCGCGGTGCAGCAGATGTGCAGCTCATCGAGCTGTTTTTGAGTGACCTCGCTGGGGGCGCCCATGAGGATATCCTGCGCGTTCTTGTTCATCGGGAACGGGATGATCTCGCGGATGCAGTCCTCGCCCGCCAGCAGCATGACCATGCGGTCAATGCCCGGCGCGATGCCGGCATGGGGCGGCGCACCGTAGGTGAAGGCGTTATACATGGCGGGGAACTTGCTCTTGACGTCGTCCTCGCCCAGACGGACGAGCTGGAAGGCCTTGATCATGATCTCCGGATCGTGGTTCCGGACGGCGCCGGAGGACAGCTCCACGCCGTTGCAGACGAGGTCATACTGCTGTGCGGTGATGCTCAGGGGGTCGATCTCGCCGCGGATGGCCTTGTCCAGCGTTTCCGCGCCGCCGCCGGGCATCGAGAACGGATTGTGGCAGAATTCCAGCTCGCCGGACTCGTCGCCGATCTCATACATCGGGAAATCGACGATCCAGCAGAATTCGTAGCGCTCCTTGTCCATATGGCCGGGGACGTTCGCGCCGAAGATCTTGATGAGCACGCCCGTGAGCTTCGTGGCGGCAGGACCGGCGGCCATGACGACCAGCGTGTGGGGCTTGAGACCCAGACGCTCGATCAGCTCGTCCTTCTTTGCCTGCATGAACTTGGCGACGCCGCCGGCAAGCTCGCCGTTTTCGTCCATCTTGAACCAGTAGCCCTTGACGCCCGCCTGCACCTCGCAGTCGGTCAGGAGCTTTTCGATCTGCTTTCTCGTGAGCTGGCAGTCGGAGATGGGAACGGCCTTGACAGTCTGCGCCTTGAACGGCTCAAACTCGGAATCGGTGAACAGGTCGCTGACGGTCTTTGCGGTCAGGTCGATGCGCAGGTCTGGCTTGTCCGAGCCGTAGGTCTCCAGCGCCTCGGTGTAGCCGATGCGGCGGAACGGCGCGCTGGAGGCGACGTTGTACTTGCCGTATTTTGCGAAGATCGGCGGGAACACGTCCTCGATGACGGCGAACACATCGTCCTGTCCGGCGAAGGACATCTCCATATCGAGCTGATAGAACTCGCCGGGGCTGCGGTCGCCGCGGGCGTCCTCGTCACGGAAGCAGGGCGCGATCTGGAAGTAACGGTCAAAGCCGGAGGTCATGAGAAGCTGCTTGAACTGCTGCGGCGCCTGCGGCAGCGCGTAGAACTTGCCGGGGTGCTTTCTGGCGGGCACGAGATAGTCGCGCGCGCCCTCGGGGCTGGACGCCGTCAGGATCGGCGTGGTGATCTCCAGGAAATCATGCGCGATCATGGACTGACGGACAGCGGCGATGACGTTGCAGCGCAGGATGATGTTCTGCTTGACCGCCGGGTTGCGCAGGTCGAGGTAGCGGTACTTGAGCCGCTGCTGCTCGTCCGCCTCACGGCTGCGGTTGATCTCAAACGGCAGCTCGTTGTGGATGCACTTGCCGAGGACCTCGATCTTCTCGGGGACGACCTCGATCTCGCCGGTGGGGATCTTCGGGTTTTTGCTGGCGCGCTCGCGCACGGTGCCGGTGACGGAGATGGTGGATTCCTTGTTGAGCGACTTGATCATATTCATCATGTCCTCGGTCTCCACGACGATCTGCGTCGTGCCGTAGAAGTCGCGCAGGACGACAAAGGCAAAGTTGCTGCCGACGACGCGGACGTTTTCCATCCAGCCGCAGAGCGTGACGTTCTTGCCCGCGTCTTCCAGACGCAGTGCGCCGCAGGTATGGGTTCTGGATTGCATCATAAAAAGGTTCCTTCTTTCTTTGTTGGATGACGGAGCGCTTGCGGCGCCCGGTTGTTTACTGTTCGAGAATGACGGTCTGCGCAGCCTGCTCGGCAAGGCCGCTGCGGATGAACTCCGCCAGCTCCGCCTTGGGGACGGAGGTCTGCTCGCCGGTCGCAAGGCGCTTGACCGAGACGGTCCCGGCGGCGATCTCGTCCTCGCCGAGGAAGATCACATACGGGATGTGGAGGCGGTCGGCGTACTGGATCTTGGCCTTGAACTTCTTCTGCTCGCAGTAGAGCTGCGTGCGGATGCCCGCCTCGCGCAGGAGCGTTGCCGTCTCGACGGCGGGGGTCAGATCCTCCGTCATCGGCAGCACCAGAACGTCCGCCGGCGCGGTGTTGCAGGCGGGGTTGAGCATGCTCTGCTCGCCGAGGACGTAGAAAAGGCGCGTCAGGCCGATGGAGATGCCGACGCCGGGCAGCGCGCGGTCGGTGTAATACTCCGCAAGATTGTCGTACCGGCCGCCGGAGCAGACCGAGCCGATCTCGGGATGGTCGAGAAGCGTCGTCTCATAGACGGTGCCGGTGTAGTAGTCCAGTCCGCGGGCGATCGTGAGATCGACGGCGAAGTTCTCCTCCGGCACGCCGAACGCGCCCAGGTATTTTACGACCGCCGCCAGCTCGTCAAGGCCGGTGTCGAAGGTCTCGTTGCGGCCGCGGTAGCCCTCGAGCGCGGAGAGAACCTCGGCATTCGTGCCGCGGATGGCGATGAATTGCAGGATCTCGTCGGCCTGCTCCTTCGTCGTGCCGCACTCCTCGACCAGAACGAGGTGTACCTTGTCCGCGCCGATCTTGTCGAGCTTGTCCACGGTGCGCATGATGTCGCCCGCACGCGGGGAAAGGCCGAGCATGGCGTAGAAGCCGTTGAGGATCTTGCGGTTGTTGACGCGGATCTGGAACCGGTGAAGACCCATCTGCGAGAAGGTCTTGTAGATGATCGACGGGATCTCGGCCTCGTTTGCGATGTCGAGCTTGCCGTCGCCGATGATGTCGATGTCCGCCTGATAGAACTCACGGAAGCGGCCGCGCTGGGCGCGCTCGCCGCGGTAGACCTTGCCGATCTGATAGCGGCGGAACGGGAAGGCCAGCTCGCCGTAGTGCAGCGCGACGTATTTTGCCAGCGGCACAGTCAGGTCAAAGCGAAGGGCCAGGTCGCTGTCGCCCTTCTGGAAGCGGTAGATCTGCTTTTCCGTCTCGCCGCCGCCCTTGGCGAGCAGCACGTCGGCCGCCTCGATCGCGGGCGTGTCGAGCGGCGTAAAGCCGTAGAGGCTGTACGTCCGGCGCAAAATCTCCATCATGGCCTCCATCTGTGCCTGCGGCGCAGGCAGCAGCTCCATGAAGCCGGATAGCGTGTGCGGTCTGATTTTTTCCATGGTATCGGTTCCTTTCGGTGAATTTTATATGGTGATTGCCTGTAGCGGCGGGCGGCTCTGTCCGTCCTTCAAAATCCGGCGATTTTTGCCGGACGCGCGTGGTTTTCAACACCCTTTGTAGGGGCGGACGACCCTGTCCGCCCTCGAAATTCGTTGATTTTTCGTGGTTATTTGTAGGGGCCGATGCCCACATCGGCCCATTGAAATGTTGCGAATTCGCCGAAAATTCTTCTAAAAATGCAGGATTTTCCGCAGGCGGACAGGGTCGTCCGCCCCTACGGTGCAAAATGGGAAATCGGCACGGGTTCGCCGGAAAACCGCCATAAAACGGCCGTTTCCTGCGGGTCGATGTGGGCATCGACCCCTACGGCGTGGAATATAAATTTCACGAATACGCCCGACGTTTGCAAAATCGGACGATTTCTTGCGCCCGAAATATCGCGGCACGGCCGATATTTGATGTACGGAATTCGATGATACAACCGGTCTATCGTATCCCGTTTGTAGGGGCGGACGACTCTGTCCGCCCTCGAAATTCGTTGATTTTTCGTGGTTATTTGTAGGGGCCGATGCCCACATCGGCCCGTCCGGGTGCGAAACGGGAGCCGCGGCGATTTTTGCCGGACGCGCGTGGTTTTCAACACCCTTTGTAGGGGCGGACGACTCTGTCCGCCCATTGAAATGTTGCGAATTCGCATCGGATTTCCGTGAAAACGGGCATTTCCGGCGGGCGGACAGAGTCGTCCGCCCCTACGGTAGAAAATGGGAAATCGGCACGGGTTCGCCGGAAAACCGCCATAAAACGGCCGTTTCCTGCGGGTCGATGTAGGCATCGACCCCTACGGCGTGGAATATAAATTTCACGAATACGCCCGACGTTTGCAAAATCGGACGATTTCTTGCGCCCGAAATATCGCGGCACGGCCGATATTTGATGTACGGAATTCGATGATACAACCGGTCTATCGTATCCCGTTTGTAGGGGCGGACGACTCTGTCCGCCCTCGAAATTCGTTGATTTTTCGTGGTTATTTGTAGGGGCCGATGCCCACATCGGCCCGTCCGGGTGCGAAACGGGAGCCGCGGCGATTTTTCGCCGGACGCGTGCGGTTTTTCATACTCCTCGTAGGGGCGGACGACTCTGTCCGCCCATTGAAATGTTTCGAATTCGCATCGGATTTCCGTAAAAACGGGCGTTTCCGGCGGGCGGACAGGGTCGTCCGCCCCTACGGTGCAAAATGGGAAATCGGCACGGGTTCGCCGGAAAACCGCCATAAAACGGCCGTTTCCTGCGGGTCGATGTAGGCATCGACCCCTACGGCGTGGAATATAAATTTCACGAATACGCCCGACGTTTGCAAAATCGGACGATTTCTTGCGCCCGAAATATCGCGGCACGGCCGATATTTGATGTACGGAATTCGATGATACAACCGGTCTATCGTATCCCGTTTGTAGGGGCGGGCGGCTCTGTCCGCCCATTGAAATGTTTCGAATTCGCATCGGATTTCCGTAAAAACGGGCGTTTCCGGCGGGCGGACAGGGTCGTCCGCCCCTACGGTGCAAAATGGGAAATCGGCACGGGTTCGCCGGAAAACCGCCATAAAACGGCCGTTTCCTGCGGGTCGATGTAGGCATCGACCCCTACGGCGCGAAATGGGAAACCGGCAGGGCCTTGTTATGCCCGCCGCCCATAAAACAAAAGATACTCCCATCCCAGCGGGCCGAAAGCCGAGGGACGAGAGTATCCGCGATACTTCGTGGTGCCACCCAGGTTCAGAGGACGCGCGTCCTCCCTTTTCCCGCGCTGACGGGGCGGAGCCCGGTGATTTCGGCGGTTGTACGCCTTATACACATGCTCGGCGGATGTCCTTCGCGCTCTGTGCCGCAGGAGCCTCTCAGCAAAACGGCTCCCTCTCTGACCGGCACGCGGCGGTACTGCTTCCGCGTCATTGCAGATGAAATTTTTCAGCGGATCGAGCGTTTCGTCCGGAGCATCATGCGCCAGTCCAGATCGCCGCGCTGCAGACCCAGGATCAGCATTTCCGCCGAGGCCAGATTGGTCGCGCACGGGACGTTGTAGGTGTCGCACAGATGGATCGTGCGCATCAGGCGCTGATCCTCCCACGGGTCATTGTCGTTCGGGTCGGAAAAGACGATGACAAGGTCGATCTCGTTGTAGGCGATGCGGGCATCGACCTGCTGGTGACCGCCCTGATTTTTGGACAAAAACTGCGAGACGGGCAGCCCCGTCGCCTCGGAGACCAGACGGCCCGTTGCCGCCGTCGCCGAAAGGTTATGCTTGGCGAGGATGCTCTTGTAAGCGGTGCAGAACTGCACCATCAGCTCCTTCTTTTTATCATGCGCCATCAAAGTGATATTCATATTGTAAGTCCGGCTCCTTTCCAAGTTGCTTGGGGAAGGTCGATCATGCGCGGTCTGCCCGCGCGGAAAAACGCTGCAAGAAAGCGGTATATCCAGATCAGAACAGCATCAGCGGCACCTTTTGTCCGCACAGCCGCCGCGCAATGTTGCGGCAGGCGCGGGCGGCGCCCTTTTCGCTGTAGAGCGGCAGCGGCACGCCCTTTGCGGCGGCCAGCGTCACGCCGCTGTCCTCGGGCACGATGCCAAGCAGCGGCAGGCCCACGCCGTCCATCACATCGTCGATCGTCGCCTGCATCCGGCGGTAAAGCACAGGGCTGACGCGGTTGACGACGAGCTGCGCCTCGATCCTCGGGTTTTCGGCGAGCAGCACATCCGTTGCACGCGCCGCATCCCGGAGGGAGGCAGGGTCGCTCGCGGCGACCACGATGGCGCGTCCGGCCTCGCCGGTCGCCAGACGAAAGCCCGCGCCGATGCCGGCGGGCGCATCAAGGAAGATCCAGTCGAAGTGCTCCTCCGCCTGCCGCAGAAGCCGGGCAAACTGCCCCGCGTCGAGCGATTCGGCGCTTTCGGTGATGGGTGCGGTCAGAACGCGGAGCCCCGCAAGACGCGGATGCACAGAGGCTTTTTCCAGCGGATACTCCCCGCGCATCACCGCCGTAAACGGCAGGATCGGCTCGTCGCTCATGCCGAGCGAGATGTCGAGATTGCGAAGTCCCACGTCCGCGTCGATGCACAAAACGCGCGCACCTCCGGCGGCAAGGCAGGAGGCCACCGCAGCACACAGCGAGGTCTTGCCGGTGCCGCCCTTTCCGGAGATCACGGATACGATCTCAGCCACGCGGCGCTCCCCTCCTTATCCTTCGCAAATACCCGAAAGTTATAGCTATTATATACGACACGCCGCGCGAATTCAATAAGAATCCGAAAATCTTGTGGCAAAAGCCGAAAAAATCCATTCCTTTTGCGGAGCGCCGCCGCAGGCGCGTCTATTTGACCGGCGCGGCGCATAGAGTGAGGATGGGGAGGGATCTTATGAACGAACGAAAGCTGAGCAATTTCTGTATGCTGATGCTGGCGTTTTCGGTGCTGGTGCGGTTGTTTGCCGCCACAGGCGGCAGCGCCTGCGCACAGGAGCCTGCGGCGCAGCCGCGCCTCTGGCGCGTGGAGGTCGTCCGCGGGCAGCGCGAGGGCGGCGCGGAGGCGGCCGCCTTGCAGGAGGGGCCTCCTGCGGACAAGCCCGCACCGCCGCAGCTGGAATTTTCGCCGGAGGAGGCGGACGCGATCACGATCGCGGGCGGCTGCACCTATGATGTGGACAAGGCCGCGCTTCTGACGCGCCCCTCGGCGCTCGACGTTTCCGGTGACGGGCCGAAGGTGCTCATCGTCCACACGCACTCGTCCGAGGCATATACGCAGGAGGCGGGCTGGGAATATACGCCGTCCGACCCGCTCCGCACCGAGGAGCCCGCCCGCTCGGTCATCCGCGTGGGCGACGAGATCGCCGCGGTGCTCGAATCGCGCGGCATTGAGGTGCTGCACGACACGGCGCTCAACGACTACCCCACCTACAACGGCGCCTACGCGCGGATGGAGGCGACCATCGAGCGGTATCTGAAGGCGTATCCCTCCATCCAAATGGTGCTGGATGTCCACCGCGACGCCGCCGCCGACGCGGCGGGCGAGCAGCTCGCCTTCACCACACAGCTCGATGGTGAGAGCTGCGCGCAGATCATGCTCGTCGTCGGCACCGATCAGGGCGGGCTGAGCCACCCCGGCTGGCAGGAGAATCTCGCCAACGCCCTCAAGCTGCAAGCGCTCATGAACCGCCGTTATCCGGGGCTGTGCCGCAGTCTCGACCTGCGCACCGAGCGCTTCAACCAGCACGAGACGCCCGGCTCTTTGCTGGCGGAGTTCGGCGCGGCCGGCAACACGCTCCGCGAGGCCATCCACGCCGGGCGCTGCTTCGGCACGTGCGTGGCGGAGCTTCTCGAGGGGCTCGGCTGCGGGTAAAAATATTTTTCAAAAACCCCTTTACAAATCAGAAAAGGCGTGTATAATAATAACCGTAATGATAATTATTCTTGTTTTGGAGCAACGCCTATGATCACTGCCAGAAAACACAGCCGGAAGCGCGACGCCATTCTGGCCTGCGTCCGCGGGACGACCTGCCATCCGACAGCAGAATGGGTCTACGCGCAGCTCAAGCCGGAGATCCCGGACTTAAGTCTCGGGACGGTCTACCGCAACCTTGCCATCTTCAAGCAGGACGGCGAGATCATCTCGGTCGGGACCGTGGCAGGGCTTGAGCGCTTCGACGGCAACACCGCGCCGCACGCGCATTTCGTCTGCACGAAATGCACCGGCGTCTACGATGTCCCGCAGGAGACGCTGCCGGTGGATTTCCTGAGATCTGCCGAGGCACTCACCCGCGGAGAGATCACATCCTATCAGCTCAGCTATTACGGGATCTGCCCGAAATGCAAAAACAGCGATAAAAACGATCAAAACAGCAAAATATAATTACAAATGCAATCATGGAGGTCAATTATTATGAAGAAGTTTGTTTGCAAGGTCTGCGGTTACGTTTACGAGGGCGAAGCTGCGCCCGAATTCTGCCCCGTCTGCAAGGCGCCCGCCTCGATGTTTGAGGAAGTCGTCGGTGAAATGAAGCTCGCCGCCGAGCATGAGTTCGGCGTCTATGAGACCACCGTCCGCGACAACGAGAAGATCAGCGCCGAGGACAAGGCGTATATCCTTGAGCAGCTCAAGGCCAACTTCAACGGCGAGTGCAGCGAGGTCGGCATGTATCTGTGCATGGCGCGCATTGCCCACCGCGAGGGCTATCCCGAGATCGGCCTGTACTGGGAGAAGGCAGCCTATGAGGAGGCGGAGCACGCCGCGAAGTTTGCCGAGATGCTCGGCTCCACGCTCGAGCCCAACATGAAGGCCTGCACGAAGAACAACCTCAAGTGGCGCGTGGACTGCGAGTTCGGCGCAACGCAGGGCAAGTTCGAGCTGGCAGCCTGCGCCAAGAAGAACGGTCTCGACGCCATCCATGACACCGTTCACGAAATGGCCAAGGACGAAGCAAGACACGGCCGCGCGCTCAAGGGTCTTCTGGAGCGCTACTTCGGCAAATAATTTTTGAAACAGGAGACGCGGCTATGAAATACGTCTGCGACATCTGCGGCTATGTCTATGACCCTGCTGCCGGCGATCCCGACAATGGTGTCGCCCCCGGCACGCCGTGGGAAGAAGTCCCCGAGGATTGGGTCTGCCCGCTTTGCGGCGTCGGCAAGGACCAGTTCAGCCCCGAGGAATAACGCATGAAAAAGGGCCTGCCTCTTAGTGAGACAGGCCCTTTTCGTGTCGATGGGGCATGGCGGGCGGTCAGCTCATGGCGTCGCTCAAAAAACGCGGGACATCGTTGGGGGCGATGCCCAGCACGAAGCCGAACTCCCCGTAGAGCATCTCCTCTGCCGTTTTCCAGCTCCGCAGCTCGGTGGAATTGATGCTGCGGTGCGCGGCGGCCTGACGCTTCTGCTTCTCGCGGAAGGTCTTGCACAGCCGGAGCAGGCGCTCACACGAATGCTCCGCCAGAATGGCGCGGTAATACTCGCCCGCAAGGCGCGTATTTTCCGGCACGTCGTCAAGCACGCGGATCTCCGGCAGGGTGGGAAGCAGCGCGTCGAGCGCCTCGCGGCTGATGACGCGGCGCATCCGCACACGTCCGTCCACCGGCGCGTAAATCGTTCCGCCGCGGTAATGCGGCGTCAGGCGGTAATACTGGCGGCCCCGGTCAAACCCGGAAACGCCCGGGCTGCCGATCTCATCGATGCGGCAAACGCCCTCATACCCATAGATCACATAGTCTCCGACTGCAAACATGCTGCTCCCCTCCGTATTATTTTCTGCATTTCCATTATAGCAGAAATTTCGCAGAAAAGTAAGAGAAAAGTTACATAATTTTTTGCTTTTGTTTTTATATATAACAAATAAGAGCCTTGAAATTCAGGAATACCGGTGCATTGCTGCACCGGTATTTTCTCGTGTTTTTCAGAAAACAGAACTTTTGCCTCACGGCAGGTGGAACAGCGCCTCCGCGCGCGCCAGCAGCTCCGGCTCGTCGAGGGAGTTGAGAAACGTGACGCGCCCGGCCTGCTCGCGGCTGCGCAGCAGCCCTGCCTCGTCCAGACGGCGGCGAAGCTGCGCCGCGATGCCGCGGCTGCCGTCCAGGATCTCGGGGCCCTCGCCCACGACCGCGCGGATCGCGCCGGTCAGGAAGGGATAGTGCGTGCAGCCCAGCACGATCGCGTCGATGGGCGCGTCCAGATACGGCGCGAGCTTTTCGCGCAGATACCCGTCCAGCGCGGCGCCGGATAGCTCGCCGCGTTCGACAAACTCCATCAGCCCGCTGCACGCGACGGAATGGATCTCGGCCTCGCGGAGAAAATGCCGCCGCAGGTCGTCAAATTTTTTCTCGTTGAGCGTCATGGCCGTCGCCATGACGAGGATGCGGCCGCCGGGATGGCGCTCGACCGCGGGCTTGAGCGCAGGCTCGGTGCCGATGATCGGAAGCTCCGGAAATTCGCGGCGGAGCGTCTCCGCCGCCGCGGACGTGGCGGTGTTGCAGGCGATGACGAACGCCTTGATGCCGCGCCCGAGCAGCAGCTGCACGGCGTCGCGGCTGAGCCGGACGACCTCCTCCACGGGGCGGACGCCGTAGGGCGCATGGAGCGAGTCTCCGTAGTACAGAAAATCCTCATGCGGCAGCATACGGACGGCCTCGCGCAGCACGCTGATGCCGCCGAGACCGGAATCAAAAAATGCGACGGGCAGGGTCTTGTCTGTCATGCGGCCCGCCTCCTTCTTTTGCGGATTTGCAGTATAGTATACCACGTTTCACGCGTTCCGTAAAGATACGGGCCGCACCTGATGCCGAGCCGCCGCAAAACGATCGCCCATCCGCCGGGCTGGCGGATGGGCTTTGTGCATTTTCTCTATGGACTTATGCCCGCTTGTGGAATACCTCCTGAAGCGCCGGGTACAGCATGGCGTAGCGCTCCTTGGTCAGCCGGTAGCGCGGCGCGTCCTCGCCGGGATCGACGCGGCCCCTGAGCGCAACGTGCCCCGCCGCCTCCGGCAGGCTTTCGAACAGGCCGATGCCGACGCCCGCGGCGGCTGCCGCGCCGAGCGACGCGGCGCTGTCGGCGTAGGTGCTGACCTCCAGCAGCGGCACGCCGCAGATGTCCGCGAGGATCTGCTTCCAGATGAGCGATTTTGTGCCGCCGCCGATGATGCGCAGCGCGGCGATCGGCTCACGCTCACAGAGCACGTCGAAGATCTGCCCGAGCGCACAGCTCGTGCCCTCCAGCACCGCGCGCGCAAAATGCTCGCGCCTGTGCGTAACGTTCATGCCGAAGAAAACGCCCTGCGCCAGCGCGTCAAAGACCGGCGAGCGCTCGCCCTCCAGATACGGCAGATAGATGAGTCCGCCGCTGCCCGGCTCGACCTGCTCGGCCATCGCGTCGAACGCGCGCAGCGAGCCGATGTCAAACAGCGACTGCGCCCATGTGACCGATCTGCCCGCGCACTGCGTCGTGCCGAAGACGTTGAAGCCCTGCCCGTCGAGGGCGGCAATGTGGAACACGCGCGTCTGCGGATCGAAAAACGGCTTCTCGATGGCGCCCGCGATCCACGCGCTGGTGTCCAGACTCAGATAGAATGTTCCGGGCGCCGCCACGCCCGCGCCGATCCCGGCACACGCGCCGTCACCGCCGCCGACCGAGACGGGGATGCCCGCGCGCAGACCGAGGTGGCAGGCCGCCTCCTCGCTCAGCCGCCCGGCGATCTCACAGCCGGAGTGCAGCTCCGGGAATTTCCCGACGTCCAGCCCGACGTTCCGGAACATCTCCCGGTCGTATTCGCACGTGTCAAGATTCATCAGCATGCCGTGCGAGGCATCGGAGAGGTCGGTCGAGTCCATGTTGCCGCACAGACGGTAGACCAGATAGTCCTTGACCTGCAAAAAACGGACGGTTTTTTCATAGACCTCCGGCTCGTTTTCCCGGAGCCACAGCGCCTTGCAGAGCGTAGACGAGGGGCTCAGGACGTTTCCGGTGATGTTGTAGAAATATTCCCGCCCGAATTTCTCCCGCAGGCGGTTCGAGACGTCCAGCGCCCGCGTGTCGGCGTAGATCATGGCCGGACGGAGCACCTGACCGTCGCTGTCCATCGGCAGGCAGGAGAGCATGTGACCGGAAACGCCGATGGCCTGCACCTGCTTGACGTATTCCGGCGCCAGCTCGCGCAGCATCAGCATTGCGCGCACGGCGCTCATCCACCAGTCGGCCGGCTCCTGCTCACAGCCGCCGTTTGGCAGGCGGCGGGTCGGATACGTTGTCGTTACGTTGCGCAAAATACGCATATTCTCATCCACGAGCGAGGCCTTGAGGCCGCTCGGTCCAATATCAAAGGCCAGTACGATGGTATGCATCCAATCACCTCAAGAACAGTATACCAAACAGCTGTGCGGATTTCCACAATTTCTTGTGCAGCTTGCAAAAAAATGACGCTGCAAACGAGACCGTCTCTATTCCTTTTTGCCCGGTGCTGTGATATAATCTGTAAAGCGTCCCCGATTCTGCACCCCTCCCGGCACGGGCCGGGAAATATTGTAAGGAGGCTTCCCCATGCAGTTTTCCAGCAAGGCACTTCGCTGCGAGCTTTCCCCCATGCGCAAATTCCACCCATACGCCCTCGCTGCCGCTGCAGCGGGCAAAAAGATCTATCACCTGAACATCGGCCAGCCGGATGTCGCCACGCCGCCCGCGCTCTTTGACGCCGTCCGTGCCTTCCATGAGCGGACGCTGGCCTATGCGCCGTCGCCCGGCATGCCGGAGACGATCGATGCCGTCTGCAAGTACTATCACCGCATCGGCGTGGACGTTGCCCCGGAGGACGTCCTCATCACGACCGGCGGCAGCGAGGCGCTTCAGATCGCGTTCAACTGCATCCTCGACGAAGGTGACGAGGTCATTCTCGCAGAACCGTTTTATCCGAATTACAGCACATTCATCCGCACCGCCGGCGCAGCCATCCACCCCATTCCGACGCGCGCCGAGGAGGGCTTTTTCTACGCCTCCCGCGAGAAGCTCGAGGCCGCACTCACGCCCCGCACGCGCGCCATTCTGGTCACAAATCCCGGCAACCCCACCGGCACCGTCCTGACGCACGCGCAGATGGAGCTGCTGCTGGACTTTGCAAAGCAGCATGACCTGTTCCTGATCGCAGACGAGGTCTACCGCGAATTCGTCTACAGCGACGAGCCGCTCAGCTCGTTTGCCCAGCTCGCAGGAAGCGAGGAAAATCTGATCATCACCGATTCCGTTTCCAAGCGTTTTTCCGCCTGCGGCGCGCGCATCGGCTGCCTGATCAGCCGCAACCGCGAGTTTATGGCGCAGGCGCTCAAATACTGTCAGGCGCGGCTGTCCGTCGCCACGCTCGATCAGGTGGCTGCCGCCGCGCTCTACCGCGTGGAGCCGAACTATTTTGACGCCGTCCGCGAGGAATACCGCCGCCGCCGCGACACCGTGCTCGCGGGACTGAAGAAGATCCCCGGCGTCGTCTGCGAATGCCCGCGCGGCGCGTTCTATCTGATGGCGGCGCTTCCGATCGACAGCGCCGACCGCTTCCAGCAGTGGCTTCTCGAGGAGTTTGAGGACAACGGCGAGACCGTCATGTTCGCCCCCGGCGACGGATTCTACCAGACGGAGGGCAAAGGCCACAACGAGGTGCGCATCGCCTATGTGCTCAATGAGGCCGACTGCGCCCGCGCCGTTGAGCTGCTGGGGCTCGCCATTGCGAAATACAACCAGACGCGCCGGAAAGACTGAGCAGCCGCCCGGTTTTCCGCGCCGGAAAAAAACCAAAAAACACCGAAAGGACCGGCATAAGATGCCGGTCCTTTGAGCTTGTCAAAAAGTCTTTTTGACAAGCTCTCAAACGCGAACCGCGGGGCTGGGTTCGCGTTTGAAAAGGCTGCGCGATGCGGCGCGCATAATTTGTGCGCGGTTTGCGCACAAATTCCACACTTGCATCGCGTAGTGTGTTTTGTCCGATGTACACGCCACCGGACAAAACCGATTCACTTTTTATTTCGCCGTGCGCGGCGAAACTCTACGAGGTATTTTGATAGACTGAAATGCCGCGCCTCAGCCGAACAGCAGGAGCATCAGCCCCGGTACGCTCGCCACGGACAAAAGCGTTGTCAGAAAAACGCCCGAGGCGGCGAGGCGGTCGTCGCCGTGGTTCTGGTAGGTGAGGATGGTGGCGTTGGTGGCGGCCGGCATGGCGAGCAGCACGGTCGTCAGGCTCAGCAGCAGCGGATCTTTTATGAACGTGCGCAGCACGAAAAACGCCGCCAGCGGCACGACGATCAGCTTGATGAGCGCCAGCAGGTACAGCTTGGGCCTTCCGAACACATCGCGCAGCGAGCACTGCGACAGCGCGCAGCCGAGGATCAGCATCGCCAGCGGCGAGGTGATCTCGCCGGTCGTTTTGACGACGTCCGCGACGATGCGCGGGATGTGGACGCCGCTGAGATAGATCGCATAGGCCAGCAGCGCCGACAGCACGCACGGCGTTTTGAGGATGCGCCAGCTCAGGCGGAAGCGCCCCTCGCCGGAAATGGTCTGTGCGCCGTAGCTCCAGCAGACGAGCTGGAAAAAGAGCACGAAGATGGTCAGGTGGAACATCGCGCCCTCGCCGAACATCGCCCGGACGAGCGGATAGCCCATAAAGCCGATGTTTGAGAAAATGTAGAAAAAGCGATAGGGCCCGCGCTCGCGCGGCCCCAGATGCAAAAGCCGCGGCAGCAGCAGGCTCGATGCGATCAGAAAGGCATAGCAGCCCGCCGCGAGCAGCGTCACCTGCAAGACCTCCGCAGGACTCAGCAGCCGCTCGTCCGTCATGACCGACGCGAGCACCAGCATGGGATTTGTCAGATTTGCGACAAGACGGGAGAGGCTTTTGTTGCTCTCCACATCCATGATGCCCGCCTTGCCGCAGAAAAATCCGGCGAACAGGATCGTAAACAGCACGACCATCTTTTCAAACAGCGCCTGAATGTCCATGGTTTCCTCCGCGAATCGATGAAAATGCGCTCAGCCGAAGCACTTGGGGCAGGGCGTGTAGCCGAAGCTCTCGGCGAGCTTGCGGCTGTAGGCCCAGAAGCTCTTGCGCGAGAAGGCGCTGCACCCGAATTTGTGGTACAGGCCCGTCTTGTCATTGTCCACGAACACCACATAGGCGTCCATGAACTTGCTTTTTTCCGAGAGCTTCTGGTTTTCCTCCTTGAGCTCGTCACGCTCGGCGGTCAAGGCGTCCTTCTGCTCGCGCAGGGACTCGTTTTCCTCGGTCAGAGACTGCTCCGACTCCTCCAGCTCCGTGACGCTGTCCTGAAGGGCGGCGTTTTCCTCGCGCAGACGCTCCAGCTCCGCCTTCTGCGCCGTCATGTCGTACTGCGACTGGTTCGCGGCGTGCTGGGCGTCGGAAAGCTCCGTGCGCAGCTGCTCGAGCTGCTCGTCCTGCGCGGCAATCTCGCCCTGCGCATCGGAGAGCGAGCGCTTCGTCTCGTCCAGCGTCTCCTGCACGGCGGTGAACTCCGCCTCCCGCGCGTCGAGCGCCTCCTCCCGCACGCGAAGCTGCACGCGCTGTGCGCGTGCGCCGAGCGCCTGCACGATCACGAGCGTGAAGGCGGCGGCGGTCAAAACGGCAAGGACGATCAGCGCCGCCAGCATCCCGCGCGGCTGCTTTGGCGCGGGCTTCGGCGTGCCCGGTGCGGCGCTGCACCTCGCGCAAAGCCGCGCGCCCTCCGGGATCGGTCTTCCGCAGCGGACACATTTTGCCATATCGCTCTCCCCTTTTCCGCAGTCTTTTCGTTTCTCTGAGATGATTTTACCATGCAGCGCGGAAAAAGTAAAGAAAACGCGCATCCGCGCCGCGCGCGCGTGCGGCGGCTGCAAAACGAAAGAAAGCGGCCTGCAAAAAAAGGTGAAATTTGTGGCGTTTTTCTCTTGCTATTTCTCTTTTGCTAGTCTATTCTAACTACTGAAAAAAGCTGTATATTTCAGATGCCCGCGCGGTATTCTGTACAGGAGGAATTTCCATGACGCTTGACAAGCTGACTGCCGGCCAGAGCGGCACCATCACCGCCGTAGGCGGCGAGGGAGAGCTGCGCTGCCGTCTGCTGGACATGGGGCTGATCCCGCATACAAGGGTCTCCGTATCCAAGATCGCCCCGATGGGCGACCCGATGGAGCTTCAGCTCCGCGGCTACGTGCTGACGCTCCGCAAGGAGGACGCCAGCGGCATTGAGGTGGAGGTGGAGGCATGATCTTCGCACTCGCAGGCAATCAGAACTGCGGCAAGACAACGCTCTTTAATCAGCTCACCGGCTCCAACCAGCACGTCGGCAACTTCCCCGGCGTGACGGTCGATCAGAAAAGCGGGCAGGTGCGCGGGCAGAAGGACTGCACCGTTGTCGATCTGCCGGGCATTTACTCGCTGCGGCCGTACACCGCCGAGGAGATCGTGACCCGGAACTTCATTCTCAATCAAAAGCCGGACTGCATCATCAACATCGTGGACGCGACGAACCTCGAGCGCAACCTCTATCTGACGCTCCAGCTCCTGACGCTCCAGACGCCCACGGTGCTGGCGCTCAACATGATGGACGAGCTGACCGGAAACGGCGGCTCGGTCGATACGACGCTCCTGTCCGAGCTTCTGGGCGTGCCCGTCGTGCCCATCTGTGCGGCAAACGGCGAGGGCGTGGAGGAGCTGATCGAAAACGCCGTCCGCGCGGCGCGTCTGCGCCAGAAGCCGAGCGTCTATGACTTCTGCCCGAAGGGCCCCGTCCACCGCTGCATCCACGCGGTCTGCCATGTGATCGAGGACCACGCGCAGGCGGCGGGCATCGCCGTCCGCTTTGCGGCGACAAAGCTCATCGAGGGCGATGAAGCGATCGCGGACGAGCTTCAGCTCGACCCGAACGAGCTGGAGCTGATCGAGCACTCCGTCGTGCAGATGGAGCAGGAACGCGGTCTTGACCGCAACGCGGCGCTGGCGGACATGCGCTACAGCTTCATTGAAAACGCCGTGGCGCAGGCGGTCGTAAAGCCGCACGAGAGCCGCGAGCACGCCCGCAGCAGCAAGCTCGACCGTGTCCTGACCGGAAAATACACGGCGATCCCGGTCTTTCTCGGCGTGATGCTTCTCATTTTCTATCTGACGTTCAACGTCATCGGCAAATTCCTGAGCGACCTGCTCGCCCTCGGCATCGATTCGCTGACGGGCGTGGTCGATCGGGCGCTCACGGCATACGGCCTCAACCCCGTGGCGCACAGTCTCATCATCGACGGCATTTTTAAGGGCGTCGGCGGCGTGCTCAGCTTCCTGCCGGTCATCGTGACGCTGTTCTTCTTCCTGTCCATTCTCGAGGACACCGGCTACATGGCGCGCGTGGCGTTCGTGATGGACAAGCTGCTGCGAAAGATCGGCCTGTCCGGCAAATCGATCGTCCCGATGCTCATCGGCTTCGGCTGCACCGTCCCGGCGGTCATGGCCACGCGCACGCTCTCGTCCGAGCGCGACCGGAACATGACCATCCTGCTCACGCCGTTTATGAGCTGCTCGGCGAAGATCCCGATCTACGGCTTTTTCTCGGCGGCATTTTTCCCGGAGCACGCGGCGCTCGTCATGATCGGGCTGTATCTGTTCGGCATTCTGATGGGTGTTTTGTGCGCGCTCGTGCTGGACCGCACGGCATTCCGCGGCCGCCCGGTGCCGTTTGTGATGGAGCTTCCGAACTACCGCTTCCCCAGCGCAAAGAGCGTGGCGCTGCTGCTGTGGGAAAAGGCGAAGGATTTTTTGCAGCGCGCATTTTCGGTCATCTTCCTTGCGACCGTCGCGATCTGGTTCCTGCAAAGCTTTGACGCGCGGCTGAACGTCGTCTCCGCCGGCTCTGAGAGTCTGCTTGCCATGATCGGCCAGCTCCTCGCGCCGCTGTTCCGGCCGCTCGGCTTTGCCGACTGGCGCTGCACGACGGCGCTGATCTCGGGCTTCATCGCGAAGGAATCCGTCGTCTCCACGCTTCAGATCCTGCTCGGCGGCGCGGCGGTCACCACGCTTCTTTCGACCAAGGCCGCGCTCAGCTTCCTCGTGTTCACGCTTTTGTACACGCCCTGCGTCGCCGCCATCGCTGCGATCCGGCGCGAGGTCGGCTCGGCGTGGCGAGCCGCCGCGATCTGCCTCAGCCAGTGCTGCGTGGCGTGGCTGTGCGCGTTCGCGGTGTACGGGCTGATCCGGCTCATCTGAGCGAGAGGAGGCTGCGCACATGGCTGCCGTTTTGATCCTGCTCGCCCTCGCCGCATGGGCCGTCTTTGCCATCCGCACCGCAAAAAAGACGAAGGGCGGCTGCGGAAGCTGCACGGGCTGCTCCGGCTGCGGACATCGAAAATAGTTCTTTCGCCCCCGTGCATTCCATAGAATGTCACGGGGGCATTGTCAAACGGGAAACGCTGCGCTGGTTTCCCGTTTGAGCAGGGCTGCGCCCTGCGGCGCGCATAATTTGTGCGCTGTTTGCGCACAAATTCCACACTTGCAGGGCGTAGGGTGTTTTGTCTGACGTACACGCCGCCAGACAAAACCGATTTACATTTTGTTTCGCCGTGCGCGGCAAAACTCTACGAGGTTTTGACAGTCTAATATCCCCGTGCATTCCATAGAATGTCACGGGGGTGTTTTTATGATTCCGTTTTTCCGGCGCAACGGACGGCTGGTGCTCGTGGGCATCGCGGTGAGCCTGTTCTGTCTTGCGCTTTCCGAGCTGTTCGCGGCGCAGATCGCTGTCCCGACCGGCTCGTGGGGACTGAGCTTCCGCGCGGAGGGTCAGCCGCCCGTCGGCAATGCGACCGCGCAGGCGCTGCGGCAGTATGACGCGGCCTACATCGGGGATGGACGCGAGAAGGTCATCTATCTGACCTTCGACGCGGGCTATGAGAACGGCAACACGGCAAAAATTCTCGACGTGCTGAAGGCGCGCGGCGTTCCGGCGGCGTTTTTCGTGGTGGGGAACTATCTGCAAACAAGCCCGGAGCTGGTGCGGCGTATGGCGGACGAGGGACATCTGGTCGGCAACCACACCGAGCACCACTGGGACATGTCGCGCATCGCGGACGAGGAGACGTTCCGGCAGGAGCTGGCGTCGGTCGAGGCGCGCTACCGCGAGATCACCGGACAGGAGATGGAAAAATACTACCGCCCGCCGCAGGGCGTCTACAGCGAGGAGAATCTCAAGCTGGCGCAGGCGCTCGGCTACCGGACGGTGTTCTGGAGCCTCGCCTACGTGGACTGGTATCAGGACGACCAGCCGACCGCCGAGCAGGCCTTTTCAAAGCTCCTTCCGCGCATCCATCCGGGCGCGGTCGTGCTGCTGCACAGCACGTCAAGGACGAACGCCGACATTCTCGACGAGCTGCTCAGCCGCTGGGAGGCGCTCGGCTACCGCTTCGGGCGGCTGGAGGAGCTGTTTTCAGATACTCCCTGACGCGCGGCAGGCACCGATTGCCGCCTCCTGCATAACATGGAATGAGCGGACGGGATGCGCCGCTGATTCTGGAATTCTAGGAGGTTTCTTTATGTCCTGCAACAATTCTTCCGGCATCTGCGCCTTCGGCAACGGCTGGTGGTGGATCATTCTGCTGATCCTCATTTTCGGCTTCGGCGGCAGCGGAAGCTGCGGCTGCGGCTGTGAGGGCGGCTGCGGCTGCTGAGGCTTACATGCGCCTGGGGAGACGGTACGCCGTCTCCCCTTTTCGTTTTTTGCACAGACCCGCAGGGTCCGGCAAAAGATCGTTCTTGTCATCCCGCGCTCCGCGGCGTATAATATCCAGAGTCTACCTTGAAGGAAGTGTTTTCATGACGCAGCTTCTTCTGCGGCTTTTTGTCAAAAATCATCAGGACACCCAGTCTCCTGCCGTGCGTGAGGGCTACGGAAAGCTCGCCGGCCTGACCGGCATCGTGGTAAACGCGCTGCTGTGCGCGGGAAAGCTCCTCGCGGGCGCGCTGTCCGGGAGCGTCTCGATCATGGCAGACGCCATCAACAACCTCTCCGACGCGGCAAGCTCCATCGTGACGCTGCTCGGCTTCAAGCTCGCGGCGAAGCCCGCCGACGACGCGCACCCCTACGGTCATCAGCGGGTAGAATATCTCGCGGGGCTGACGGTGGCGGCGCTCATTCTGCTGATCGGCGCGGAGCTGGTCAAAAGCTCCATCCAGCGCATTTTGCATCCGGAGGCGGTCGCATTCACGGCGGTCGGCGCGGCGGTGCTGCTGCTGTCCATCGCGGCAAAGCTCTGGCTGTGCCTGTTTTACAGGAAGCTCGGCAAGAGCATCCGCTCCGAGGCGCTGCTGGCGTCGGCGGCGGACTCCCGCAACGACGTGGCCTCCACGGCGGCCGTGCTCGCGGCGTATGCCTTCGCTTATTTTACCCACATCCAGATCGACGGCTGGGCGGGGCTTCTGGTCGCGGTGTTCATTCTGTGGTCGGGCGTGGGCATCGCCAAGGACACGATCGACCCGCTGCTCGGCGAGGCGCCGGACGAGGCGCTCGTCCACGCCATCGCGCAGGAGATCCGCAGCTATGACGCGCGCGTGCTCGGCATCCACGATCTGATCGTCCATGACTACGGCCCCGGCCGGCGCTTTGCCAGCGTCCATGTGGAGCTGGACGCGCGCGAGGACGTTCTGGAGGCGCATGAGCTGATCGACAACATCGAGCGCGACGTCACGAAAAAGCTCCGCGTGGAGCTGGTCATCCACTACGACCCCATCGTGACCGACGACGCCGAGGTCAACGAGGTGCGCCAGCGCGTGGAGGCGATCGTGACGGAGATCGACCCGCGGCTTTCGTTCCACGATTTCCGCATGGTGCGCGGGCGCGAGCACTCGAACGTCATTTTTGACCTCGTGCTGCCCTTTGACCTGCGCGGACAGGAGCACGCCCTCCGCGTGCGCATCGGCGCGGCGCTGCACGCAGAAAATCCCCGCTACCGCACCGTCATCACCTTCGACAGCGAGGCCTTCAACGACGTCCACACCCGCATGGAGGCGGACATCCCCGAAGCGGGAGACATGCCCGCAAAGAAAGCCTGACCGCAGGGAAAACGGGACGCCGCCCGTGAATATGCACGAAACGTGCATAGCACAGTATAAATATTCCGTCCAACAGACCGATTTTTTGAAAACGCCGTTGACATCCTGCCGCCGCCGTGGTAGAATGTCGCCAAACCTGAGGAAAGGAGACGCGCCGCATGAAGACCATCCGCACCGCTGCAATGATGGACATGATGATGTGCATGCCGATGTGCATGTGCATGCTTTTGCATACCCAAAGCGGTTCGTCTTCAGTCATGTCCACGTGATCCTCAGGGGGTTTTGAGGAGCATTCGGGGCTGGAAGCGTTTCGCTTCCAGCCCTTTTTTTGATTGGAGAGAGGAACATGATCGAATTAAAGCATCTGAGCAAGATCTACGACGCCGGAACGCCCGCCGCCGTCACCGCGCTGGAGGACATTTCCCTCACCATCCGCGATGGCGAGATCTTCGGCATCATCGGCCTGTCCGGTGCGGGCAAGTCCACGCTGGTGCGCTGCATCAACCTCCTGGAGGCGCCGACCTCCGGTCAGGTCGTGCTGGACGGACAGGAGCTGACCGCGCTTTCCAAAAAGGAGCTGCTGCGGGCGCGCCGCAGCGTCGGCATGATCTTTCAGGACTTCAATCTGCTGGAGCAGCGCACGATCCTCCGAAACGTCCTGTTCCCGCTGGAGCTTGCCGGGACGCCGAAGGCGGCGGCGGAAAAGCGCGCGATGGAGCTTTTGCAGCTCGTCGGCCTTGACGGGCGCGCGGGCGCATACCCCTCGCAGCTCTCCGGCGGTCAGAAGCAGCGCGTTGCCATCGCGCGGGCGCTTGCGACAAGCCCGCGGTATCTGCTCTGTGACGAGGCGACCTCGGCGCTCGACCCCACCACGACCGGCCAGATCCTGGAGCTTCTGGCGAAGATCAACCGCGAGCTCGGCGTCACGATCATTGTCATCACGCACGAGATGAAGGTCATCGACGCCATCTGCCACCGCGTGGCGGTCATCGACCACAGCTGCATCGCCGAGGAGGGCCCGGTGAGCACGGTGTTCGTCGATCCCCAGTCCGCCATCGCGCAGGAGCTGATCCTGCAAAAGGACCGCCGCGCGCCGAACGTGTTCTCCGGCGACCGCATCCGCATCGTCTTTGACGAGCACACCGCCAACAAGCCCGTCATTTCCGACCTCGTGCTGGCCTGTCAGGCGCCGGTCAACATCATCTTCGCCGACACGCGGCAGGTCGGCGGCATCGTCTACGGACACATGATCGTCCAGCTTCCGCAGGACGAGCGCCAGCGGGAAAAGATCACCGCATGGCTCCGCGCAAACAGCATCACATTCAAGGAGGAGGCGTAAACGATGTTTTCCGATCTGTTTTATCAGCTTGTCGAGCAGGGCGTGCTCGTCCGCGGCATCTGGGAGACCGTCTATATGACGCTCCTGTCCACCGTCATCGCCTATGGCATCGGGCTTCCGCTCGGTATCCTGCTGAACGTCACGGGTAAGAGCGGCCTGCATCCCGTCCGGTGGCTGAACGCCGCGGTCGGCTTCGTGGTCAACATTTTCCGCAGCATCCCCTTCATCATCCTCATGATCGCCATGCTGCCCGTCGCAAAGGTGCTGGTCGGCACGAGCCTCGGCAACAAGGCCATGATCGTCATGCTCATCATCGCCGCCGCGCCGTATGTGGCGCGGATGGTCGAATCCTCCCTTCAGGAGATCAAGCCCGGCGTCATCGAGGCCGCGCAGGCCATGGGCGCGTCCGACAGCGTCATCATCTGGCGCGTCATGCTCCCCGAGGCCATGCCCTCGCTCATCACCGGCGCAGTCATTTCGACCGTGACCATCCTCGGCTACTCCGCCATGGCGGGCACGATCTCCGCCGGCGGCCTCGGCCAGATCGCCGTCAACTACGGCTATCAGCGCACAAACAACGACATCATCTGGGTCTGCGTCGTGCTGACGGTCATCATCGTCCAGATCATCCAGAGCTTCGGTATGCGTCTGGCGCACAAGCTCGACCGGCGCATCAAGCACGGAACGTCCCGGAGGGCCGCCTCCGTAAAGATAGAAAACCGTTTAAGCCCGTTATCCGCCGCCCGCGAAGATCCACGGACGTGAAACGAAAGGAGAACCTGATCATGAAAAAATTCGTAACTGTTCTGCTCGCCGTGTGCCTGCTGACCGCCGCACTGGCCGGGTGCGCAAGCTCCGCCAAGACAGACGACAAGACCATCGTGGTCGGCGCAAGCTCAACGCCGCACGCCGAGATCCTCGCGCAGGTCAAAGACGCCCTCGCCAAGGACGGCTGGACGCTCGAGGTCAAGGTTTTTGATGACTACGTGCTGCCGAACAAGGCGCTGAACGACGGCGAGCTTGACGCGAACTACTTCCAGCACACCCCGTATCTCGAGAGCTTCAACGCCGCCAACGGCACCGAGCTGGTCTCGGCTGCGAAGATCCACTATGAGCCGTTCGGCATCTACGCAAACGGCTTGAGCAGCCTGTCCGAGCTGGCGGACGGCGCGACCATCATCATTCCCGCCGACGATTCCAACGAAACGCGCGCGCTGCTGCTGCTGCAGCAGGAGGGTCTGATCGAGCTGCCCGCCGACGCCTCGGCGAGCAAGGGCGTGACCACGCTCGACATCGTGGATGACCACGGCTACAGCATCCAGCCCGTACAGGCGGACACCGTTCCGGCGCAGCTCGCAAATGCCAACGCGGGCACCATCGCCGTCATCAACGGCAACTACGCGCTTCAGGCCGGACTCCACTCCGCCGACGCGCTGGCGCTGGAGCGCGCCGACGGCGACGCGGCGCAGACCTACGCCAACATCATCGCCTGCCGCAAGGGCGATGAAAACAGTGCCAAGATCCAGGCGCTCGTCACCGCGCTGGAGTCTGAGGCCGCCCGGCAGTACATCGCCGAGACCTACAACGGCGCAGTCGTCGCAATTTTCTGATACATACGCGCAAATCAGGAGGGTGGGCAGAATCTGTCCACCCTCCAAAATCGTGAAATCTTGTGAGGTCTTTTGTAGGGGCCGATGCCCATCTCGGCGCTAAGAGCCGCGCATTGCGCGGTTGCGCCTCGAAACTAGCCTGCGGGCGTCGCATCGGCCCATTAAAATGTTGCGATTTCGCATTGGATTTCCATAAAACCGGGCAATTCCGGCGGGCGGACAGGGTCGTCCGCCCCTACGGCGCAAAATAGAAAACCAACACGGATTCGCCGGAAAACCGCCATAAAACGGGCGATTCCGGCGGGTCGATGTAGGCATCGACCCCTACGGCGCGAAACGGAAAATATTGCGTTTTGCGAGGCATTTTGCAGGGGCGAAAACGAAACCCTGTACAATAACGCCCATCCACCCCCGCGCGGGGGTGTTTCCGTTTTGGAGGGTGGGTCGATGTGGGCATCGACCCCTACGGTGCGAAACGGGAAACGCGGCGATTTCCCGCCTGACCCACACGATTTTTCACGCGCATCTGTAGGGGCGGACGACTCTGTCCACCCTCCAAAATCGTGAAATCTTGTGAGGTCTTTTGTAGGGGCCGATGCCCACATCGACCCTCTAAAATGTTGCGATTTCGCATCGGATTTCCGTGAAACCGGGCAATTCCGGCGGGTCGATGTAGGCATCGACCCCTACGGCGTGAAACGGAAAATATTGCGTTTTGCGAGGCATTTTGCAGGGGCGAAAACGAAACCCAATACAATAACGTCCATCCGCCCCCGCGCGGGGGTATTTCCATTTTGGAGGGTGGGTCGATGTGGGCATCGACCCCTACGGCGCGAAAGGGAAAATGTTGCGTTTTGCGAGGTCTTTTGTAGGGGCGGACGACCCTGTCCGCCGCTTTTCCATGTCCCGCCTGCCGCTTTCGGGCCGCCAAGCGAATTTTTATACATTGCCGGCGTTTATTTTTCCACGCCTCTTGACATACGCCCGCTGCGTGCTATAATAACGGCACATCATCTTTCCGGTGATCGTAAAAACTGAATCGTCGAAACACAGAGATATAGAGGCGCGAAATCCATCAGTATCTGCCGTCAGGCTCTCAAAGGCCGCGAAAAGGCAGAGAAAGGGGCTTTCGCCGAAATGCTTCCGCGTTTGAGCGCGGGGTGTTGGGCGTCTGGAGAACATCCATTCGACTGTCGCAATCTTTTTGCGGAGTGCTATATTCGATTTGCGACAGGCCCTTTTATGGAACCTTTGAACGGTCGAAGCACTTGCTTTGACCGTTCTTTTTTTCGTTTCTCCAGAAAAGAAAACACGATCCATAGGAGGACATCATCATGAAAAGACGCATTTCTGCTCTGCTTGTGTGTATGCTGCTTTGCGCGGCGCTGACCGGCTGCGGCTCCGGCCGCGAAAAGGCGGACATCTCGTCCGCGGCGTGCATCGCCGACCTGATCGGCGCCACGCTCGGCGCGCAGACCGGCACCTTCCACCGCGAGGTGCTCGATCAGCTCGACGGGATCACGAAGAAGGACTACGCCGACTTCACCGACCTTCTCAACGCCCTCAAGTCCGGCGCGATCGACGGCTACGTCGCCGAGGAGCCGACTGCGCTGGAGGTCTGCGGCAAGGACAGCACCCTCACCTACCTGCCCTTTGTCAACAACGACACCGGCTTTGCCGCCACCGATGACGAGACCAGCATTGCCATCGCCTTCAAGACCGGCTCCGAGATGACCGCGCAGGTCAACACCATCCTCGCCGGCATCTCCGCCGAGACCCGCCGCGCCCTCATGGCGCAGATCGTCGCCATGAGCGCCGATCCCGAGCAGGAGCTTGACGAGGCGCCCGTGCTGAGCGCCCCCGACACGGATGCCTCGAACGGTGTTTTCCGCATCGCCATGGAGTGCGCCTACGCGCCGTTCAACTGGACGCAGACCACACAGGCCAACGGCGCCGTTCCCATTGAGGGTCAAAACGGCATGTACGCCAACGGCTATGACATTCAGGTCGCAAAGTACGTCGCCGCCGCGCTCGGCCGGAAGCTGGAGGTCTGCGCCTACGTCTGGGATTCACTCATTCCCGCCGTCCAGTCCGGCGCGGTGGACGCCATCGTCGCGGGCATGAGCCCCACGGAGGAGCGCGCGAAGGAAGTCGATTTCACGGACTGCTATTATAACAGCAATCTCGTCGTCATCATTCAGAAATAATCGCGGTCGGAGGCAGTCATGGAATTCTGGAACGAAGTCATCGGCATCGTCACAAAATACTGGCCGCAGCTTTTGACCGGCGTCGGCTATACGATGCTCATTGCACTGGTCGGCACGGCGGCGGGCTTTCTCATCGGCCTGCTGACCGGCGTGATCCGCACCGCACCGCGCCCCAAGCGCGCGGCGGCGCGGTGGCTGAGAAAGCTGCTGAGCGTGCTCATCACCATCTACATCGAGGTCTTCCGCGGCACGCCCATGATGGTGCAGGCAATGGTCATCTACTGGGGCTACGCCTTTCTCAACGGCGGGCAGACGCTGCCGCTCATCCCGGCGGGTCTGTTCATCGTCTCGATCAACACCGGCGCCTATATGGCCGAGATCGTCCGCGGCGGCATCATCTCCGTCGATAAAGGCCAGCTCGAGGGCGCGTATTCCGTCGGCATGACGCACGCGCAGGCGATGGGCAAGGTCGTCCTTCCGCAGGTGCTGCGGAACATCCTGCCGTCGATCAGCAACGAATTTGTCATCAACATCAAGGACACCTCCGTTCTCAACGTCATCGGCGTGACGGAGCTGTATTACATGGCGGGCGTGATCAAGCGCATCAATCTACAGACGTTTCAGACCTACACCGTCATCTGTGTGATCTATTTCATCCTGACCTTCACCGTCACGCGGCTGCTGCGGCTGGCGGAGCGGAGGCTGGACGGCGCGGAAAACTACACCATCTGCGGCTCGGGCTCCGACTCGCAGGCGGAGATCCGCATTCGGAAGGAGGCGTGAGACATGGCGGAGATTTTAAGGCTGTCCCATCTGGAGAAGCAGTTCGGCACGCACGCGGTGCTCCGCGACATCAGCTTCTCGGTCGAAAAGGGCGAGGTCATCAGCATCATCGGCTCCTCCGGCTCCGGCAAGAGCACGATGCTGCGCTGCATCAATCTGCTGGAAACGCCGACGGGCGGGCAGATCTTTTTTGAGGGGAAGGACATCACGGCGAAGGACGTGGATCTTTCGCGCTACCGCGCCCGTGTGGGCATGGTCTTTCAGCAGTTCAACCTGTTTCACAACATGAGCGTCCTTGCAAACTGCGTCAGTCCGCAGACCACCGTTCTCGGCAGAAAGAAGCAGGAGGCCGAGGAGCGCGCGCGAGAGTATCTCAGCCGCGTGGGCATGTCGGCATATCTTGACGCGCGTCCCGCGCAGCTTTCCGGCGGCCAGAAGCAGCGCGTCGCCATCGCGCGGACGCTGGCCATGGACCCGGACATCATCCTGTTTGACGAGCCGACCTCGGCGCTCGACCCGGAGATGGTCGGCGAGGTGCTGGAGGTCATGCAGTCGCTCGCGCAGACGGGGCTGACGATGCTCGTCGTCACGCACGAGATGGCGTTTGCCCGCGACGTATCGAGCCGCGTCATGTTCATGGACGACGGCGTCATCGCCGAGGACGGCCTGCCGGAGGAGATCTTCCAGGCTCCGAAGCAGGCGCGCACGCGGGAGTTCCTCTCGCGCTATCTGGCGCGCTGAGCGCTTAAGCGTTTTTTGACAAGCTCAGCCGTCTCACGGACACTGTCCGTGAGACGGCTCCTGCGCGCCGCGCCTTTTGTGAGATTTTCGCAAATTGCCGCGGGCGGCGCTTCGGCTTTTTTGTCGAAATCTACTCTTGCAATCGCGGCGCATTTCCTGTATACTGACGCTCGATCAATGCAGGCAAGGAGGTACGGTCATGACGAGACAGGCAATTCGTTTCATCCCGACACGTGCTTCCGTTTTTATTCCCGCTGTCAGCGGTCTCAATATCATAGGTATTCCCATCCGGGCTTGAGATTGTGAAATGGTGTTTCCATTTTCACAATTTTTTTATGGCAATACCGCGCAGTTCGGCAAGCCGATTCGGCGGCGCGGCCCTATGCCTGAGACGCTTTGCGGGAACGGGTAAAGAGAGGAGAAAGAAAAATGGGTAAAAAGAAGATCCCCGAAACCGGCATCTACGATGCCAGAGAGCTCGGCGCGGGCAAAATGCTCCTGCTTGGCTTCCAGCACATGTTCGCCATGTTCGGCGCGACGGTCCTGGTCCCCATCCTGACGGGTCTGGACGTCTCCAACACGCTTCTGTTCGCAGGCCTCGGCACGCTGCTGTTCCACCTCATCACCGGCGGCAAGATCCCGGCGTTCCTCGGCTCGTCCTTCGCCTTCCTCGGCGGCTATGCCACCATCGCCCCGATGCTCGGTGAGAAGCAGAACATCCCCAACCTTGAAATGCTGCCCTACGCCTGCTTCGGCGTCGCGTGCGCAGGTCTCGTGTATGTGATTCTTGCAGGTCTGTTCAAGGCCTTCGGCGCGAAGAAGGTCATGCGCTTCTTCCCGCCCATCGTCACCGGCCCCATCATCATTGCCATCGGTCTGAACCTGTCCTCCAGCGCCATCAACAACTGCGCGCAGAACTGGTGGATCGCCATCGCAGCCATCCTCATCATCGTTGCCGCCAACATCTGGGGCAAGGGCATGATCAAGATCATCCCGATCCTGCTCGGCGTCATCGGCTCTTACCTGCTCGCGGTCATCTTTGATGCGGACACCCGTGCAAACCTTGTCGCAAACGTCTCCGCCGCCAAGTGGTTCGCACTGCCCATCAAGATGGAGCAGACCGTCTTCGGCCTGTTCGCCTCCGGCAGCGTTGACGGCCACAAGCTGCTGACCGCCGCCATCACCATCGTCCCGCTGAGCCTTGCCACCATGGTCGAGCACATCGGCGACGTGTCCGCCATCTCCTCCACCTGCGAGCGCAACTATATTGAAGATCCCGGCCTGCACCGCACCCTGATGGGCGACGGCCTTGCAACCACCCTCGCAGCCCTGTTCGGCGCTCCCGCCAACACGACCTACGGCGAAAACACCGGCGTTCTGGCCCTGAGCCGCATCTATGACCCGCGCGTCATCCGCATCGCGGCGATCCTCGCCATGCTGTTCTCCTTCAGCCCGAAGTTCGCGGCTGTCATCTCCTCCATGCCCGGCGGCACCATCGGCGGCGTCAGCCTCGTGCTCTACGGTATGATCTCCGCAGTCGGCGTCCGCAACGTCGTTGAGAACAAGGTCGATTTCACCAAGTCCCGCAACGTTCTGGTCGCGGCGCTCATCCTGGTCCTCTCCATCGGCATCAGCTACTCCGCAGCAGGCTCGCTCAAGCTCGGCGCGATCAGCCTCTCCGGTCTGGCGGTCGGCTCCATCGTCGGCATCGTCCTCAACGCGGTCATGCCCGGCAAGGACTATGTCTACGGCGAAGACAAGCAGGGCGACGAGTCCGTCAACTTCATCGTTCAGTAATCAGGGGTGTATCTGAAAACTCCCAACGCACCCGGACAGCGGGCCTTTTCACGCCGCACTGCGTCATTTTTCCTTGAAATACGTCAGTATTCCTGCTAAAAAATGTCTTGCGCAGCGCGAAAAATCCTCGCTGCCGGGCACATCTTCAGTTCTCAGATACACCCTAAAATCGTTCGCGCGGGAGGCAGCTGCCTCCCGCGCTGTTTTTTGTGCAAATTGCGCATTTGCATACGCTGCTCCTGCGGTGGTAAACTAAGGCAGCACCGCGCAATTCGGCAAGCAGCTTCGGCGAGAGATTTTTTGTCAAGGCAAGGTTTGGAAAGCGCAGGAATACTGTATGTATTTCAAGCTTTTCAAACCGCAGAATTGGCGGAAAAGATCCGCCGAGGCGCGAAGACGCAATTGTGCGCTGCTGCCCTAAAAGAAAGAAATCATGAAAGGAGCTTCTTATGAACGAATACGAGGTTCTGGTAGAGACGATCAATCCCTGCGGCGGCGAGGCCCACGCAAACAGAGAATTCAAGGACATCGAGGCCGAAAGCCCGGAGGCTTACGTGCAGGCCAACAAGCGCTTCCCCATTCTGGACAGCGGCAAGAACGCCTCCGGCGACGTTGTCATCATCACCGGCGACGGCAAGGGCAATATGGTCCGGTATACCTTTACAGGATAAGCACAGCATAAAAACGACAGAGAAAGAACCGGGAGGACATTTTTCGTCCTCCCGGTTCTTATATCGCAAGACGCACACGGTCATGGGGGGTAGTATGGCCGGGGGTCTGGCTGAACAGTATATTATATTGTACCGCTTCGGCGGCGGGTCACGGGGCTGCCTGTGTGTCGGCGTCGAGGGTAAAGTCGAAATGCATCTCCAGCTCGTGGAACAGCTTCTGCATGACCTGCTCGGAGATCGTCCGGATGTCCAGACCCTCCACAAAGACCAGCGCCTCATATCGCTCCGGCTCCGGCACCTTGTAGGCGCGCAGGCTCATCGCAAGGAACGCGCGCAGCTTCTTCTCAAGCGTCAGCGACGCATCGCAGGGCGCGGCCATAAACGCACGCATCATGCCCGCCGAGCCGATCTCCAGCGCGTAGAAATCCTCCTCGCTCAGCGTCGGCTGATAGAGGCCAAAGATGTCGTAAAGCTCCCTCGCCATTGCGCGGCGGATGTACTCCGAGGCCTCCTTCTGGGTATACGCCTCGGTGTAAAGCTCGCGCAGATTTTCGTTAAGCTCGGTCAGGGTGAGCTGGATCGCAGTCTCCAGCGCATACACACAGACCGGCGGCAGATCGTCGCCGGCATAATGCCGCGCCATGTCGAACTGGCTGGTGAACATGAACTTCACAAACTCGGTCAGAACGCCGTCCTTGGCGCGGAAAATGTTCTGGAAGCTGCTGGCGGAGACGCCTGCGGTGCTGATGATCTCCGCAACGGTCGTTTTCCGGTAGCCCTGCTTCAGAAACAGTCTGACGCATGCCGTGAGGATCCGCTTTTTCGCGGGAAGGCTTGCATTTGTCAGAGCGATCGGCACGCGCCCCCCTTCTCTTTGGTATCTGTACCACAGTTATAGCACATCCGCCGCGGAAAGCAATACTAAAACGGCACAAAAAAATACCGGATTTCTGCGCAAAAACCGACAGAAAACCGACGAATCGATTCGTAAAATACCTCTTTTTGTAAGAGCGTCCATCTCCTAGGATGGGCCGCAAACGACCGGCAGGTTCCCCTGCCGGTCGTTTGCGTTATCTTTTTGTCCAGGTGGTCGGCAGCATCAAAATCAGCATCGGATACAGCTCCAGCCGCCCGAGGAGCATGTCCAGCGTCAGAACGACCTTGGCAAGCGGCGAAAAGACCGCGAAATTGCCCGCCGGGCCGACCAGACCGAGGCCGGGGCCGATGTTGTTGAACGTGGCGAGCACCGCCGTCACGGTCGTGGAGGCGTCAAAGCCGTCGAGCGAGACGAGCAGGATCGACGCCATGATGAGAAACACATAGGTCAGAAAATACGCGCTCACACCGCGGACGGTGTCGTTCGAGACGGCCTTTCCATCGATGGTCATGACCTTGACGGTGCGCGGATGCAGCAGCAGCCGCACCTCGCGCTGCACCATCTTGACAAGGATGACGAGGCGCGAGATTTTGAGGCCGCCGCCGGTCGAGCCTGCGCAGGCGCCGATCAGCATCAGAAAGACGAGGATGACGCGCGGGAATTCCGGCCAGAGGTCAAAATTCTCCGTTCCGAAGCCCGTCGTCGTGATGATCGACGAGACGGAGAACGCCGCGTGATGCAGCGCGTCATAGGCGCGCGGGTACAGCGGCAGGATGTTGAGCGTGATGAGCGCAACAGACGAGAGGATGATGACGACATACCACCGAAGCTCGGTGTTCTTCCACACAAGGTCGAATTTCCGCCGCAGCAGGAAGAAATAGATGGAGAAATTGACGCCGAACAGCGCCATGAACACCGTGGTCACGGTCTGGTGATAGTAGCCGTAGCCCGCGAACGAATCGGCCCGGATCGCAAAGCCGCCCGTACCGGCCGTCGCAAAGGCGTTGCAGAGCGTGTCGAAAAGCGGCATCCCGCCGAGCAGATAGAAAAGGATCTGCACGAGCGTCAGGCCGAAATAGATGCTGTAGAGGATCTTGGACGAATCGACCATGCGCGGCACCATCTTGGAAACGGTGGGGCCGGGGCTTTCGGCGCGCAGAAGGTGGATGCCCTGCCCGCCCTCCATGTTGACGATCGCCAGCATAAAGACCAGAATGCCCATGCCGCCGATCCAGTGGGAGAAGCTGCGCCAGAACAGGCTGCACCGGTTCAGCAGCTCCACGTTCGGCAGGATGCTCGAGCCGGTGGTCGTAAAGCCCGAAACCATCTCAAACACGGCGTCAAGATACGACGGGATGTCGCCGCAGAGCGTAAACGGCAGCGCGCCCGCAAGCGACAGCACGATCCAGCCGAGCGCCACGGTGATCAGACCGTCGCGGGCATAGATCGTTTTCCGGCTCGGCCGGCACGCCGTCCGGAGCGCCAGCCCCACCAGCGCCGCGCCCGCCGCCGTGAACAGGTAGTACCACCCCGCCTGCTCGCCGTAGATCAGCGCCACGAGCGCCGGCAGCAGCAGCAGCGCCGCCTCCAGTATCAGCAGCATCCCGAGGATGTGGAAAATCATGCGTTTGTTCATAGCCTATCCCTTCCGGCGGTCGAGAATGTCGCCAAGATCGCTCAGGCCGGTGATGGTCGTGATGACGATCACCGTGTCGCCCGGCTCGATGGTGTCCGAGCCGCTGGGGATGATGATCTTTCCGCCGCGGTTAATCGACGCGATCAGAAGATTGCGCCGCAGACGGAGCGTGGACAGCGGCGTTCCGCAGACCGGGGCGCCCTCGGCGACCTGGAACTCCAGCGCCTCGACTCTGCCGCCGACGAGCTTGTAGAGCGTCTCGACCTTGGAGCCGACGGAGTTCTGCATCGCGCGGACGTAGCGGCAGATGAGGTTGGAGGCGCTGTGGCGCGGGTTATAGACGCTGCCGACGTCCAGCGCGCTGAGGATGCTCTGGAACGAGGCGCGGTTGACCTTGGTGATGACCTTGACGCGCGGGAAGCTCTTGCGGACATAGAGGCTCATGAGGATGTTCTCCTCGTCCATGCCGGTCAGGCTCGCAAAGGCGTCGGTCTGGGCGATGCCGGCCTCGCGCAGGAAGGCCTCGTTCGTGCCGTCACCGTGCAGAATGGTCGCCTTCGGCAGGAATTCCGAAAGCTCCTCGCAGCGGCTGTAGTCCTTTTCGATGATCTTGACGTCCAGACCGGACTCAAGAAGCTGCCTTGCAAGATAGTACGCGATGCGTCCGCCGCCGACGATCAGCACCTGCCGGATGCGGCTGGCGCCGAGCTTGAGCTGGCGGAAGAAGGTCTGTGCGCTGTGCGGCGTGGAGATCAGCATGATGCGGTCGCCCGCCTCGAGCCGGAACGCGCCGCCGGGGATGGTCACGTTGTCGTGCTCACCGCGCTGGACCGCGCCGATCAGCACATTGGAGCGCGTGAGCGACGGCAGCTCCATCAGCGTCTTGCCCGCAAGCGGAGAGTCCGGCTGCAAAATGAGCTGCAAAAGCTCCACATGGCCGTCGGCGAACGTGTCGGCGCGCATGGCCGACGGCAGGCGCAGGCTGCGCGCGATCTCGGTGGCGCAGGTCAGCTCCGGGTTGACGGAGAGGCTCAGGCCCAGATCCTCGGTGATGAGCGGAAGCTCGGCGTTGTATTCCGGATTCCGGACGCGGGCGATGGTGTGCTGCGCGCCGGCCTTCTTTGCGATCAGGCAGCACAGCAGGTTCAGCTCGTCCGAGGCCGTCACCGCGATCAGCAGGTCGGCGGAATCCACGCCCGCCTCAAGCTGGGTCTCATAGGTCGCGCCGTTTCCTTCGATGCAGAGGATGTCAAGATCCTCGGTCGTCTGCTGAAGCGGATCGGGGCTGCGGTCGACAATGGTGATGTCGTGTCCCTCGCGGGAAAGCTGTTCGGCAAGGGTGCTTCCGACCTTGCCATCGCCGACGATGACGATTTTCATGCAATACAACTCCTGTTTCGTGCATTTTTCCTACATTATAGCGCCGCAGCGCGCCGATTGCAACAAAGCCGCGTAAAAACCCCGTTCAGACGTGATGATTGACTTTTCCGCCCGCTGTGTGCTAAAATGTGGGACGTAGCATGGCGTCTCTGCGCCCGTGGTGGAATTGGCCGACACGATGGATTTCGGTGTCGTCACCTTGGTGAAAGAATTGCGATGGATTTTTGGATGGTTTCCAGGCAGAGCCTGAAAAATGATTTGCTCGATATATTTTCTGCGTTAGGCGATCTGCAATATCAGTATGACTGGGTCATCACTGATCATGATATTTGGTACGCGGAGGACTGTCCGGAATCTGTTCGGAAGCGCTGGCAATGGACGGGACTTCTAATGAATGGCGCAGAATTGACAGAGCATTTACGGGCAGGTTACGTTTTCTTCATTGGCGGCGGCGTTTTGTCTGCTGTTCCGAAGGAAACCCCGCTGGCACAAGTGAATTGCTATGTGCCATATTGGGAGCACGCAGACCTGTTTACTCCAAGCTATCGTTTTCAGATGCCGCAAACGCAAATGGAGATCATTTGCTATGATGGAGAGTGGCTGATCGTCTGCGAGTCCGCTTTTTCAGAGCGTATTCGCTGCTCCCTGCCGCAGGCAGAAACTCCAGAGATATATTTCAAAAAAAGCATTTGTACTGCGGAAACTCCTTGATACAATGAAATATGCGCCCGTGGTGGAATTGGCAGACACGATGGATTTAGGTGATGTCACCTTGGTGAAAGGTTTTTGCGCCATCCTCGCCGCGGACATTCTTCGGTAAAAGCAGGCTCGCCTGTTTTTATAAACGCGGATCAAGCGTTACGCTCCGCCTCGGTTTCCTCACCGTGTAAAAATCAGAGAACAGCAAAATAGCGACAGGTATCCCTGCCGCTCATATCCGCGCCCGTGGTGGAATTGGCAGACACGATGGATTTAGGTTCCATTGCGCAAGCGTGCAGGTTCAAGTCCTGTCGGGCGCACCACCAACTTTGTATGGCTCTATTCAACGAAGAGAGCCATGCTTCATACATTTTTAGAAACTTTCCGAAAAATGAAGTTCTTGCACGCAGGGGTTCATAGAGGTGACATCAACTCATATTTCAGCGCTGATTTCATGAACAGATGAAAGCCTGTCGCAGTTTAGTTTTTCCATCACAATCCCGTCAATCTCCTGCTCCAATCTCAAAATTTCTTTCTGCAAAGTCAAACAGTGGGCATCGAGGACTGGTTTCCTCAATGCCCACTGTTTTTGTAACTGTGTGACCTTTTTCAATTCGGCTGCATATTGTTCCCGCAGCTTTTCTGTATAATCCCAGATGGCTTTATCCAGAACTTCTTCGTGGATGCGGTGAGAGGTGCAATAACCTTTCCCGTTCCGGTGGTAACCCCGGCAGACATACTCCACACGGCGGCTGCCGTTCCAGTAACGGATCATGGGGCTGAACGAATTCCCGCATTCCTGACAGGTCAGCAGCCCAGCGTAGCGGTGCTTTGTACGATTATTGACCGCCGGACGCGCCTGCTGCTTCAGCAGCGTCTGGACTTGCTGCCAGATTATTTTTTCAATGATGACCGGATAGGAATTCTCGTGGCGAAGCCAGTCCGCTTCGCTGACGGTTCGCGCTTTGCCGCCGAGATATTCCCTGCGGTGGTTGACCAACACCCCGGTATAAGTTTCCTCTGCCAGCACATTTTTCACACTGGCATACGTCCAGAGAAACTGCCCGTCACGGGTCTTGTGCGGCTTCTGGCTGTCATAGCCGAGCCGTTCCGTCATGATCTGCGCGGGCGTTTTGCGTCCGAGACTGTTGAGCCTGCGGGCGATTTCCTTCTGTCCGCAGCCCTGCAAATACAGAGCGTAGATAAGCTGTACCGTTTCAGCTGCTTCCGGCTGCACCAAAACCTGATTCGTATTTCTATCTTTCCAGTATCCGAAGGGTGGCGTGATCACGAGCCCCTCTTTCTGCTTCTGGCGGTATCCCGCCCGGATCTTTTTGCCAATATCCTTCGCATAGTAATCGTTCATCAGGTCGCGGACGCCGATCATAAGATCGTCTTCCTCGCAGAAGGTATCCACCCCCTCCGTTACAGAAATCACGCGCACCTGATGCTCTCTCAGGTAGTCGATAAACAATGCGGTTTGGGTTCGGTGACGACCAAGCCTAGACAGGTCTTTCACAAGGACTGCATCAATCTGTTTCGCTTGAACAGCCGCCGTGAGCGTATCCAGCCCGCGGCGGCTGAAATTCATGCCGCTGATGTTATCATCAGCGGAACTGCCGGCGATCGTCCAGCCTTGCTTTTCCGCAAAGGCGCGGCAGATCTCCTGCTGATTTTGCAGAGAATTCTGTGCCGGATCATCGTCGTTGGACAGCCGCGCGTAAAGCCAAACCCGCATTGCCATAACCTTTTACCCCGCGATTCCGTCGCCATAGAGCAGCCGCGCCAGCCGATCCCAGTCAAAGTCCAGTGCGCCGTATCGCTCTGTCAGCGTCCCATTTTCATAGACATCCAAGTGCGTGCGGAACGGCGCTTTGATCTGAATGTCCAGGCTGAGTTTTCCGTCCGTCTCCTGCACATAGATCTTTTCGACCAGCATCCGCAGGTGTGCTTCCGTCATGGTGCCCTCAGCGAGAATGTCGTCGATCATGCTGATGTCCCGTTTGAGCTTCGTTTGCCGATTCCGCAGGACAGCGGAGATATTTTGCAGTTCTTCGATCTGCTTTTTTGCCGCAGCGATTTCTTCCTCGCGTTTTTGGATCATGCGGTCGCAGCGTGAAATTCTGCCGGTGCATACGGGCAGCTTCGGCGGCATCGGCATCTTCGCCATCCCGGAGATGGGCCGCTTCTACCGCCATGTCCTCGTCCAGAAGCGCTACCCGCACCACGGCGCGGTGGCCTTCGGCCACTACGGCAATCTCCTGTTCGAGGTCTTCAAGTTCCTCGGCGTGGGCGACATCGCCTATAATCAGCCCAAGTCCCTCCCGTACCCGACGGAAAATCCGTTCGCCTGAGCTGCCGGCATTTCCGGACTCTTCCCTGTCGTGCAGCGAGCACAACCGCGGGGGCTGGGTTCGCGTTTGAAAAGGCTGCGTGATGCGGCGCGCGCTTCGGCGGATCTTTTCCGCCGAAGCTGTTTGCCGAATTGTGCGCAGCTTCCTAAAATTCATTTTTTCTGTATATCGGAATGCCGGAGGCTCCGGCCGCGCCGTCTGCGCCATGGCCGCGGCGGCGTCCGGTGCGCCGCTTTCCGCAAAACCGAAGCGGCGATTCGTCTTGTATTTTCAGTCATTTTTTTAATTTTCAGAAGGGCTTGACAAATGCGGCCGGAATCCGTACAATGACGGGGCGTGCAGCAAAGCACCCGCTCGGGCGGAAGCCTCCGGCGGGCGCTTTGTATGCTGCGTGCGCATTTTGAATATTTAACCGTTTTGGGGGCTCCGTTTTGCAGACGCTGTCCGCGCCCCCGGCATACCGCAGTCAGAGCATGGTTTTATTTTTTCGGATAGAACCGTGCTTTTCCCTTGCGGTATTTTCTGCGGCCGCGGCCGCAGACTGACCTTATGAACAAGGCCGGAGGGCCTTTGCTCATTCCGCATCCCAATTTCACAAAAACAAAAAAGGAGCTTTTCTGAAATGGCAAACAACAAAAGCAAAAAGACCGGCCTTGTGATCGGCATTGCGGTGGCAGTGCTTGCAATCGCGCTGGTCGTTGCGCTGGTCATCGTCCCGTCCGCGAACTATTCCGCAGCGGAAAAGATGCTGGCCGCCGAGGACTATGACGGCGCGATCGCCGCTTTTACGGCACTTGGCAATTATAAAGATGCAGCCGCCCGCGCAGAGGACGCCGCGGCTCGCCAGCTCGAAGGCAAGTATGCCCGTGAAACGATCGCGGCAGGCTGGAACCACACCGTTGCCCTGCGGGCAGACGGCACGGTCGCTGCCGCCGGTGAAAACGGCGACGGTCAGTGCGATGTCTCCGACTGGACGGACATTGTCGCCGTCAGTTGCGGCGAGCGCCACACGGTCGGCCTGAAGGCAGACGGCACCGTGGTCGCTGCGGGCAGCAACAGCGACGGTCAGTGCGACGTCTCCGACTGGACGGACATCGTCTCCATCAGCTGCGGCCGCTCTTTCACGGTCGGTCTGAAGGCGGACGGCACGGTTGTCTGCGTCGGCAACAACGCATACCGTCAGAGCGGTGTCTCCGCGTGGAGCGGCATCGTCGCCATCCACTGCGGCGATGACCATGTGCTCGGCCTGAAGGAAGACGGCACCGTGGTCGCGCTCGGCGACAAGTCCGGCGGCCGCTGCGACGTCTCCGAGTGGAGCGGCATCGTTTCCCTCGCTGCCGGAAGCACGCATTCGATCGGCCTGAAGGCAGACGGCACCGTCGTCGCTGCGGGCAGCAACGACAAGGGTCAGTGCGACGTCTCCGACTGGACGGACATCGTCTCTGTCAGCTGCGGAACCGGCTACACGGTCGGTCTGAAGGCAGACGGCACCGTTGTTGCCGCCGGCAAGCTGGATTATGAGCAGGGCGACTGCGCCAACTGGAGCGGCATCGTGGCTGTGAGCTGCAGAAAGCATCACACCCTCGGCCTGAAGGCAGACGGCACCCTCATCGCCCTCGGCAGAAACAAGGAAGGCCAGTGCGACGTCTCCGGCTGGACGGACCTCAAGCTCCCCATCCGCTAACATCATAATACGCCTTTTCATCCCTGAGCCCGCAAGGGCTCAGGGATTGAGCTTGTCAAAATAGTCTTTTTGACAAGCTCTCAAACGCGAACCGCGTGGCTGGGTTCGCGTTTGAAAAGGCTGCACCCGGCTGCGCGCATAATTTGTGCGCACACTGCGCACAAATTCCACACTTGCCGGGCGTAGCGTGTTTTGTCCGATGTACACGCCACCGGACAAAACCGATTCACACTTTATTTCGCCGTGCGCGGCGAAACTCTACGAGGTTTTTGACAGACTGCATCCCTGAGTCCGCAAGGGCTCAGGGATTTTCTCTCCTGAACGAAAAATACAAAAAATCCAGATATCCCCGTTTTTTCGTCTTGATTTCCGGCGGGCGATGTGTTACATTGAGCTTGCCTATAAATGTCTCCTTTGTGACGACAAAATCATGCAGACCACGCTGACGCCGAACCGGCACAATGCGCCGGTCTGTCTTTTCCCGCTTTGGGCATGTATATACAAAACCGGCGCAGCCTCTCCCCTTCAGATCCGGAGCGGCTGTGCTGTTTGCACGCTCACGGCACACAAGCAGGAGACAGGAATATTTCATAAACAGGAGGAGAAAACAAACATGAACAAACGGATCTTGTGCATCCTGCTCGCCATGATCATGGTCGTGGGATTGCTCCCGGCAGCGGCATTTGCCGCCGAGGGCAGCGATGCAGCACGCTTTCCGTACCGCTACGACGCCAGAAACGGCGAGACAGCCGTAAAGCTGTCCCACCCGCAGGTCGCGCCGAACGCGAGCACGGGCAGCCGCAGAACAAACGACGGCCTTGTTGATTACGCCGGCAACGGCGTCCTCAGCGCCGACATTGGCAGCGCAGACGATTCCGGCTGCCGCGGCCAGTCCTACTCCTGGTCTGCCATAGGCTATGGAGACTGGATCTACACGGGCCTTCTCTACAACGCCCTGGGCCAGACCGTCCAGCTGATGGACAGCGGTCTCGGCCACAAGTATGACCCCGAGCTTCTGCCCGGCATCCTGAACGTCATTTTTAACGGTGACTTCTTCACGCAGGAAGCAGACGGCAAAACCTCCAGTGGTGCGCTCGTCAAGCTCAACGTCAAAACCGGCGAGGTGAAGATCCTGCTCTCCAGCAGCTCGGAAGGAAACGCGAAGCACGACGTCAGCTTCCGCAACGCCGTGGAATACCATGGCAAGTTCTACTTCTGCGGCTCGGTCGATCACGCGCCCCAGATCTGGCAGGTCGATCCCGAGACGGACGAGTGCAAGAAGGTCTACGGCATGGACGTCCGTGAGTTCTACGAAGGCTTCCAGCAGCACATCTCCGCCGGCATCCGCGGCATGTGTGTATACGAGGACGAGCTGATCATCAGCTGCGTGATGAAGAACGAAGACGGCGTCTTTGCCCCGCAGATCTGCTCCACAACCGATCCGGAAAAGGGCTTCACGGTCATCGCAACGCAGGAGCAGCTCTTCAACTATCCCGCGTTCCATTTCCCGGACAGCATCTACGGCGGCTCCATCTGGGAGATCGTCGAGTTCAACAACAAGCTCTACGTCTCCATCTGCACCGGCACGCCGGAGAACATGCCCAAAGAGAACACCATGCAGTCCTTCGCCATCGTCTGCGGTGAAAAGCAGTCCGACGGCTCCTGGAACTGGCGTCCGGTCGTCGGTGACATGGAAAAAGACGGCGCAAAATACACCTTCGGCATCGATCCCGCGCGTACCTGCTCCGGCGCAGGCGTTCTGACGGTGCTCGGCGACCACCTCTACATCGGCGAGTACAATGACGAGGAGATCGCGCTGATCCAGATCATGTTCAACCTCGACTTCGCCTTCATGAACGAAAACCTGAGGCAGTCCGTGAACCTTTACCGCATGGACAAGGCGGAGCGCATCGAGCTGGTCGTCGGTGACAAGACGGAGATGTTCCCCGAGGGCAGCCTCTCCGGGCTCGGCTCCGGCTTCGGCCACAATGAAAACCAGTATATCTGGCGCATGACCGTCCACAACAACAAGCTCTACTGCGGCACGTTTGACACCAGCAGCCTGCTCGAGCCGGTCGGCCAGTTCTCCAACGGCGATCTGGCGAGCTGGACGCCCGAGGAGTGGCATCGCCTGTTCGTTTACGTCCGCGAGCTTCTGAAGCTGCTGCGCGAGAAGGATGACTCCGGTGAGGGCAACGCGCTCTCCGACGCGGAGCAGGCCCGCGAGGACGTCGGCACGCTGTTCGAGGTCTTTGACACCGCAGCCCTTTCCGCGATCGACGACGACCGGGACGGTGCAGCAGCGCTGCTCACGGCTGAGGACGATCTGCTGGCGCAGACGCTTGCCGGGCTCCCCGAGGACTGCTTCCGCACCCGCAGCGGCAGCGCCAACGAGGCCGCCATTGCCGAGGCACTGGAAGCGTCCTTCGGCGGTACGGCAGGCTTCGCACTCGGCGGCGAGGACGAGGACGACAACGGCCTCTATGACTGGGAGGATCTCGCCAGGTTCATGCAGGAGCTGATCGAGATTGCCCGGAAGGTCGTTGTGACCGCAGCGTATATGAACCGCGCCGAGCGCGGCTGCGACATTTTCGTTTCGGAAGACGGCACGAATTTTGAGACCATCACGACAGACGGCTTCGGAGATCCCTACAACCACGGCCTGCGCGTATTCGCAGAGACGGACGAGGGTCTCGGCTTCGGCACCGCCAACCCGTTCTACGGCACGCAGTGGTGGTACACCGTGGACACCGCTGCACCGCAGACGTACAGCGTCACCGTAAACGGCAGCCATGCGCAGACCACCGGCGCCGGTACATACAAAGAGGGCGACACCGTCTCCATCTTTGCCGGCAGCCGCAGCGGCTACGCCTTTGACGGCTGGACATCCGAGGATGTGACGGTCGCGGATGCCGCTGCAAGCAGCACGCAGTTTAAAATGCCCGCCCGCAATGTGACCGTCACGGCAGCCTGGCGCGAACTCGGCGGCTCCGGCAGCGGAACCGGCACCGGCACCGGAAACACCGCTTCCGTCTACCCCATCGTCGTTCTGGACAGCAAAAACGGCGGCGTGACCGCCAGCCACAAATCGGCAGCTGCGGGCACGACCATCACCCTGACCGCAAAAGCCGACAAGGGCTTCGCCCTTCAGTCGCTCACGGCGCGTGACAGCCGCGGTAAGGAGCTCAAGCTGACTGCCGAGGGCGGCGGCAAGTACACCTTCGCGATGCCCGCCAGTCAGGTCACCGTCACGGCGGTCTTTGCAGGCGGTGCGTCCTTCACCGACGTTCCCGCCGGCAGCTACTATGAGGACGCTGTGATCTGGGCCGTCTCCAACGGCATCACGACCGGCGTGAGCGCGAGGCGCTTCGATCCCGACGGCATCTGCACCCGTGCGCAGGCCGTCGCCTTCCTGTGGCGTGCCGCCGGCAGCCCTGCACCCGCATCCCGCACGATGCCCTTCACCGACGTCCCCGCAGGCAGCTATTATTATGACGCTGTTTTGTGGGCCGTCGAAAACGGCATCACCAAGGGCACGAGCGCTGCGACCTTCAGCCCGGATGCGACCTGCTCCCGTGCACAGATCGTCACCTTCCTGTGGCGCACCCGGAACGCTCCGGCCGTTGGCAGCAGCAATCCCTTTGCGGACGTTGCCGCAGCCGCCTACTACGCGGACGCGGTTTTGTGGGCCGTCAAAAATGACGTGACCAAGGGCACGAGCAGCACGCTGTTCAGCCCGGATGCAAACTGCACCCGCGCACAGATCGTAACGTTCATCTACAGAGCCTTCGCAGAATAAACAGATCGGCGGTCAAGCCCAACCGGGCTTGACCGCCGATTTGAGCTTGTCAAAAAGTCTATTTGACAAGCTCTCAAACGCGAACCGCGGGGCTGGGTTCGCGTTTGAAAAGGCCGCACCCGGCTGCGCGCATAATTTGTGCGCTGCTTGCGCACAAATTCCACACTTGCCGGGCGTAGCGTGTTTTGTCCGAGGCCGCAGCGTTCAGAAAAAGTGCCGGCGGCACTTTTTTAGCGCAGGCCGAAGCGGCTATGCCGCGAGGGGGAACCACGTGGCGCGCATCGCCTGCGGGCGCGAACTCTACGAGGTTCTTTGACAGTCTGCAATCGGCGGTCAAGCCCAACCGGGCTTGACCGCCGATTTTTTTGTTTTTGCAGCTTTGATGGAGGACATTCGGCGCCGCAGGCGGCCTATCCGATGCCCTTTGTGGGGGCGCATGGGTCGTGCATCTCGTCCGCATACTGCCGCTCGATGATCTTCACGGTCATCAGCATGGTGATGACGTTGAGCACACCGTCCACGATCAGAGAAATGCCGAGCAGCCGCCCCATCATCGAAATGCGCGCGCTCGGGCGGAAGATCAGCGCGCAGCCGAAGCACGCCGTCACGATCGCAGCGACCAGCAGCAGCGGCCACTGCCGGATGCCGAACGGCCCGGCCTCCACGGAGATCTGCACCTTGATGAGCCCGTCCGTCAGGATCAGAATGCCGAGCACCGTACAGAAAAACGCCAGCGAGCCCTCGGTGTGCAGCAGCAGGCTGCTCCCCAGCACCAGCATCAGGACGCCGGAGGACAGGTCATTTTCAAACGCCAGCCGGAACAGATCCTTTGAAAAATAGCCGAGCAGCTTGATCGCTCCGAACGCGATCAGCATCAGCCCGCACAGGATCCCGACCGTGTGCATGGATGCCTCCGGGTGAACGATCACAAGGACGCCCATCATACACAAGAGCGCGGATATCACCAGATATCCGATTTTTGCCGCCTTCATCGGCGCAGCAGAGCGCACAGCAGCCACCTCCTTTTTCTGTCCGTCAGTATACCACGCCGCCGCCCCGCCGAACATGGACAAAGCCCGCCGCAATGTTACCAAATGCCACACTTGGGGGGTATTTGTCCAAAAACGCCACACCGTGGGATGCTTTGGCCATTGCGGGCTTGGGAGGCGGCATGTAGAATCGAGGCATAAGGTGTGATTGGCACACGGCTTGCAGACGCCTGCAGGCTCGCGGCGCGTTTTGCGCTGCGCCGCCGCTGCTCTATATGTCCTCCGCGGCGTCCCTGACGGCAGCCGGAAACACCGGTGTGTGCGATGGGAGGTTTCCGGCCTGCCGCGTTCGCGTCTGGAGGGCCTTCGGGCAGCAGATCGCGGCGGGCGCGGCCTGCGCCTGCCGCGGCACAATATGAACCGAAGGAGATGCCTTATGCAGACGAAGTTCATTCTATCCTGTGAATCCACGGTCGATCTTCCGTATTCCTATATCAGCGGGCGCGACATTCCCGTTCTCTTTTATTCCTACTGCGTTGACGGCGAGTCGTATGTGGACGACATGCTTCAGGACCCGCAGACGCTTTCCCGCTTTTATGGCTTCCTCGACGCCGGAAAGCTCCCCTCGACCTCGCAGATCAACGAGTTTTGCTATCTGGAGTTCTTTGAGCAGCTGCTTCAGCGCGGAGACGTGCTGCACATCGCGTTCGGAACCGGCATGACGCAGTCCGCCGTGAACGCCGAACGCGCCGCCGCGCAGCTTCGCGAGCAGTATCCCGAACGAAAGCTCATCGTTGTGGACTCGCTTTGCAGCTCCTCGGGCTACGGAATGCTGGTCGATTATGCCGCCGACATGCGCGACGAGGGCTGCTCCATCGAGCAGACGCAGCAGTGGCTTCTGGCAAACCGCAAAAACATCCACCATCAGTTTTATTCCACGGAGCTTGCGCATTACCGCCGCAGCGGACGCATGTCCGGCCCCACCGCCATGATCGCCACGATCCTCGGCATCTGCCCGATCATGCGTCTGGACGACAAGGGGCGCATCATCGCCTACGGCAAGGTGCGCGGAAAGGCGGCCGCCGTCAAAACGACCGTTGATACGATGGAGCGCTTCGCGCAGGACGGCGCAGAATATGCCGGAAAATGCTTCATCTGCCACTCGCGGTGTCCGGAGGACGCCGAAAAAACACGCGCCGCCGTTGAGGCGCGCTTCCCGAACCTGCGCGGCAAGATCCGCATCTGCGAGATCGGCACGATCATCGCCTCCCACTGCGGCCCCGGCACGGTGGCGGTATTCTTCCTCGGCGCTGAGCGCGCGCCGGAATAACAAACATCCGCAAGGCTTCTGACAGAAAGGTGAGCAACATGCAAAAGGTAAGGCAATGTGTTCGCGGCGACCAGACGCGCTGGCGGGCGTGGTTCTGGGCGGTGTGCGAGGTGTTCGCGCTGTGCTCCATGCTGCGCTCTCTGCGGCTGGGCGTGGTGTCAGACGCCTTGGTGTGTCTGCTGGTGTGCTTCGGCGCGGCACTGCCGTATGTCTTTGAGGTATACGGCTTCCGCCTTTCCAATGCGCTGTTCGTCTTTGGCCTGTCCTACCTGCTGGCGTCCATGTCCGGACGAATTTACAAGCTGTACTATCTCATCGCGCATTGGGACAAGCTCCTGCATTTCTGCGGCGGCGTGGTGTTCGCGCTGCTCGGCGCGTATCTGCCCGTGCTGATCGATGAAAAGTACACAGACGACCGCCTGCTGCGCATCCTGTTTGCGATCATGCTCTCCATCTCCGTCTCCGCCCTTTGGGAGTTCTACGAATTTGCCATGGACCGTTGGTTCGGGACGGATATGCAGCGCGACACCATTGTATACGCCATCCATTCCTACGATCTCGGTGAGGCCGTCGGCGTCATCGGCAGCATCGACCGGATCGAAAGCGTCATCGTCAACGGCCTTCCGCTCGAGGGCTACATCGACATCGGCCTGATCGACACCATGGGCGACATGATGATCGAGACGCTGGGCGCGGCCGTCTACGCAGCCGTGTTCGCGCTGGACAAGGAGCGCCACCCCGCCTTCACCCGCGTTCCTGCGACCGCTTGCAGGAAAAAGCATCCCGCGCATGTGCCGGTCGGATAACGTGCAGCCGGAAAACCGGCGTGTCCGGCTCGCAAGAGGGGCGCTTGCGCTGGTGTGGCTCGCGATCGTCGGCGCGTGCGTTCTGAAGCGGGACGCCTTTACGCTGGAGGGCATTTTGTCCTACACCCCGCGCCAGCCGCTGCTTGCGGCGCTGCTTCTGCTGGCGCTGTTCGCCGTCAAGAGCCTGAGCGTCTTTCTCTACAGCGGATTTTTGTTTGCGGCCAGCGGCATTCTGTTTCCGCTGCCCGCGGCGATCGCGGTCAACCTCGCAGGCGCCGCCGTCATGGTCAGCCTCCCCTACTGGCTGGGAAAAAGCCTCGGCACGCAGGCGGTGCAGTACATTCTGCGGCGCTGGCCCAGAGCCGCGATGCTCCACGCGCTTCACAAGGACAGCAATTTCTTCTTCGTGCTGATCGTCCGGCTGCTGGGCATTCTGCCCGCGGACGTGGTCAGCGCCTATATGGGCGCGACCGGCGTGCGCTATCGGGAATATCTTCCCGCGTGTCTGCTCGGCTTCCTGCCGACATGCGTGCTGTTCCCCATCATGGGCATGAGCATCTCCGACGTGCGCTCCCCGCAGTTTCTCACGGCGGCGGGCATCGGCCTTGCCGCCACGCTGGCCTCCTGCACCGCGTTTTATTTCTACCGGAAACAACACCTCCAAAAAGAACACGGTCTTGCACCGGAAAGGACGAGTGAACCATGAGTATTACCGAAAAAATCTCCCATGCAGCCGAGCGCAAGGCGTTTGAGACGATTCTCGAGTCGATGCTGAAAAAAGGCCAGACGCAGGACGTGGGCGACCTTGCCGAGCAGCTCATCGACATGATCCAGAAGATCCACAAGGGCACGTGGAGCGACAAGTCCTATGAGACGCTGCGCATGGTCGCGGAGAACCCTGACGGAAAATGGGCGCGCTACACCCAGCGCATCATCCGTGAAAACGACCCCTACATCCTCAAGACCTTCCTGACAAACGTGGCCTATGAGGGCGGCTTCCGCGGCTACCAGACGGCGCAGGAAAACGCGAGAAAATACGACATCAACGTGCCGTGGCTCATTCTGATGGACCCGACCTCCGCCTGCAACATGCACTGCACCGGCTGCTGGGCGGCGGAATACGGTCACAAGCAGAGCCTCAGCTTCGAGGAGATGGACAGAGTCCTGACCGAGGCCAAGGCGCTCGGCACCCATGCGTGCCTCTTTACCGGCGGCGAGCCGCTGCTGCGGAAAAAGGACATCATCCGCCTGTGCGAAAAGCACCGCGACATGGCCTTCCACGCCTTTACGAACGGCACGCTCATCGACGACGAGTTCTGCAAGGAGATGCTGCGCGTGGGCAACTTCTTCGTCTCCATCAGCATCGAGGGCTTCGAGGAGGCCAACGACGGCCGCCGCGGCGACGGCCACTTCCAGAAGGCGCTGGACGCCATGGATCTCATGCGCCGCTACCGCATCCCCTTCGGCGTGTCCATCTGCTACACCAGCCAGAACTATAAGGTGGTCACCAGTGACGAATTCCTTGATCTGCTGATCTCCAAGGGCTGCGTCTTTGCGTGGTATTTCCACTACATGCCCGTGGGCGTGGGCGCCTCGACCGAGCTGCTGCCGACGCCGGAGCAGAGAGCCTACATGAAAGACCGCGTGCGCGAGATCCGCGGGCTGACCGGCGGCAAGGAGCTGTACTGCATCGACTTCCAGAACGACGGCGAATTTGCCGGCGGCTGCGTGGCGGGCGGCAGAATTTACTGCCACATCAACGCCGCGGGCGACGTCGAGCCGTGCGTCTTTATCCACTATTCCGGCGCGAACATCCGCGAAAAGAGCTTCCTCGAGTGCCTCCGGCAGCCGCTGTTCAAGCTCTACCGCGAGGGTCAGCCCTTTCATGACAACCATCTGCGCCCCTGCCCGATGCTGGAAAACCCGGAGCTGCTGCCGAAGATGGTTGCCGAGAGCGGCGCACATTCCACCGACCTCGAAGCTCCGGAGAGCGCCGAGCACCTGTGCGAAAAGTGCAGAGCCTACGCCGAATGCTGGACGCCCGAGGCAGACAGGCTGTGGGAGGAAGACCACAAGCCCTGCTGAACGGCACAAATTTGAACGCTTCAAAGGAGGATCGTCTTATGAAAGAAAACATCAAAGAACGCCTTCAGACCTGTCCGTGTCTGAAAGACCGGAAATCCGCCTTTTTGACCGGCGCTGCCGTCGCGGCCGGCGGCCTGCTCGTGTGCAGGCTCCGCCGCAGACAGCACAAGCGGCAGCGCAGCACGGACTGACATTCTGTTTTGCCATTTCCCTATTTTCCATCTCCCTTTCCATGGCCAAAGCGCCCCGGCACAGAAAACCCGTGCCGGGGCGCTTTGCAGTCTGTCAAAAAACCTCGTAGAGTTTCGCCGCGCACGGCGAAATAAAGTGTGAATCGGTTTTGTCCGGGGGCGTGTACCTCGGACAAAACACACTACGGGATGCAAGTGTGGAATTTGGGCGCGAACCGCGCACAAATTATGCGCGCTGCATCTCGCAGCCTTTTCAAACGCGAACCCAGCTCCGCGGTTCGCGTTTGAGAGCTTGTCAAAAAGACTTTTTGACAAGCTCAGCGCCCGCCGGGTATCCGGCGGGCGCTTTGCGTCGCTATGTGGTTTGTTTTCCGGTTGGGGCGTTACTGCTTGACCTGATCGGTCGCCTCGGAGAGCTTCAGGAAGCGAAGCATCATCGTGGCTGCCTCGGCGCGGGTCGCGCCGCCGTTCGGGTCAAGGCGCGTTGCGCTCTTGCCGGTCATGATGCCGCGGCTGTAAGCCCACGACACTGCCTCGCCAGCCCAGGAGGCGATCTCCGCACGGTCGGCGAAGTCGGGCATGGTGGTGCCGTTTGCCTTGACGCTCACGCCCTTATACTGCGCATAGCGCCAGAGGATGGCTGCCATCTGCTGACGGGTGATGGGATCGTTCGGCGCGAAGGTCGTGGCGGAGTAGCCGTTCACGATGCTCTTGGCCGAGGCCCAGTTGACCGCGTCCTCATAATAGCTGCCCTTCACGACATCCGTGAAGCTGCTTCTTGCCGAAACGGCCTGCTGACCGTCCATACGGTACAGGATCGTGACCAGCATCGCGCGGGTCAGGCCGCTGTCGGGTGCGAACTTCGTCGCAGAAATACCGGTCATGTGACCAAGCTCAACCATTTCCATCACAGAATCATAGAACCAGTCGCCGCGGCGGACGTCGTCAAACTGCGGACGGCTTGCGCCGGGCTTTGCTGCGGGTTTGTTTTCGGGGCTGCCGGTGGTGACGTTGTAGGTCGGGATCTCCAGCGTGATCTCAAACGACTTCTTGCCGGAGCCTGCGCCTGCGCCGTCCTGCATGACGTCGAGCGTCAGGGTCGTGGCCGTCGTCTCCTCCAGGCCGTCATAGCTGAACAGGAGGCTTGCCGCCGTGCCGGTGTAGGGCGTCTCGGATGCGTAGCCGACGGTGACCTTGCCCTCGGCCTTCACGCCGCTGTGGAGCGTCATGCCGCCGTAGCTCACGCCTTCGAGCTTCATGAGCTTTTCGTCATAGGAAACGCTGAACAGGCCGTTGGTGCTGTCACCCGCCGCGACGGGAACGAGGACCGTCTTTGCGTTCGGGTCCACTCTGACGGCCGCCGCGTTCTGCTTGCTGCCGCTTTCGACCTTGACCGCGTTCAGACCGCCGGCCTTTTCCGCCTTCGCGCCGATCGGGATCATGGAGTCGGTCTCGGCATTGTAGCGCAGCGTCGGGACGGGCGCAGCCGTGGTGGCGGGCAGGTTGGACTCGACATGCAGCAGCGCTGCCGGCCAGACGTCCTTGCCGTAGCTGCCGATCTCGGTGGAGACGTAGCGCTGGATGCTCTCGTCAAAGACGAGGCGGAACAGCGTGCAGGAGGAGCCGTCGAAGATCGAGGCGTAGAGCGCGCCGTCGCTGCCGACGGTCAGCGAGGAATAGCCCGCGAAATACTCATCGGTCGGGATGTTGATCTTCATGTCGGTCGGGGTGATCGAGCCGATGAAGCTGGTGCGGGTCGAGCCCCAGCTCTCCTCCTCGTAGACGTTCAGGCGGTGGATGCGGCAGCTGCTGTCGAGGACGTAGAGAACCTCGCTGTCATACTCCTGCGTCGACCAGCCGTAGTAGTCCTCCACTTCGACCTTTTCGGTGCCGCCGGTGGCAATGCCGACGACGATCGCGTTCATGCTGCGTGCCTGCCAGTTCGTATCCTTCATCGGGTCGAACGGGAGGATCAGATAGCCCTCGCGGACGGCGTAGACCTTGTTCACGCCGTCTTTGGAGTAGACGTTGCTGTACGCCATGTCATACAGCGGGTAGTTGTTGTCGTAGTATGCGGAGGTGCTCGGCTCGAGGTCCAGACCGGTCTCGGCGCTCAGTCTGTGCATGGTGCCGGAGGTGGAGGTCAGCAGATAGAACTCGTTTGCACCGGGGATCTCGGCGATGCACTTGGTGTAATAGCTCTTGTCCAGTGCAACGGTCTCCTCCCACGTATGCTCGCCGCCGGCCAGATTCCATGTGTACATGGTGGGCTTGCCGGTCGCGTCCATCAGAACGCCGTCCACAGTCAGGTCAAGCGCCTCGACCGTCACGCTGCAATCGGCATAGACCGCCGCGTTGTCAGCAGCGCTGACACGGATGGTCGCCTCGCCGACGCCCACGCCGGTGACGACGCCCTTGGCGTCCACGGTGGCGATGTCCGGGTTGAGGGAGGTGTAGGTTACATTGCGTTCCTTCTCGCTCAGGTTCCACGGCAGGACCTGAACCTCAAGCTGCGCGGTGTAGCCCTGCTGCACGGTCACGCTGCTGCGGTCAAAGGCCACGCGCTCGACGATGCCCTTGGACTCGGTCCAGCTGTCATCCACCGTCCAGTCGGGGAAGAACAGGCCGGTCACTTCGTTGGAAAGCGAGATGTTCGGCTTGGTCCAGGTCTTTGCGGCCGGGTCGATCTCATTGTAGTTGACATAGTAGCCGGCCTTTGCGATCCAGGTGACGACCTTGCGCTCGGTGTCGTATTCCAGGGTCTGATACTCGCCGTCGAAGTTGAGGGAGCTGCTGGAGGCATTTGCGACCAGCTCCGGCTCTGCGAGGGTGTCGAGCGTAAAGCTGTAAACGCCGCTGAATTCGGTGGAATCGCTGGCGTTGGCCTTGAGCTTGCCGCAGTAGAACTTCTCGCCGTCAAAGCCGAGCGTCTTGGTGAAGCCCGCCTTGCCGCCGATGTAGCCGTGCTCCGTCGTCGCGGCAGTCATCTTGTCGAAGGAGATGAGCAGGCCGTCGCCGGTCACGCCATAGATGCGATCGGTCTTTGCGTCATACGCCATGTCCCGGAGGACATAGCCCAGACGGCAGACATAGCTCAGGCCGTCAAGATCATCTGCCGGAGCGACATAGAGCTTGCCGGTGTCGCCGGTCACGTAGACATAGCTGCCCACGGCTGCCGCGGCATACGGCATGATGGTGGCGTAGTCGCTCAGCGTATCGGTCGACCAGTAGTAGCCCTTGCCGGGATATGCGGTGAACCATCTGCCGCTGCGCGTATCGAAGTAGATGCGCGTCGGGCGCGGGCCGGGCGTGCCGATGGTCTGCTTGAGCTTGTAGGTCACGGAGTTTGCGGCATAGTCGGTGACCTGGATCACGAAGCGGTAGCCGCTGATGTTGCCAAGCGGGATCTCGATCGTGACGTTTTCGCCGGGCTTTGCATCCTCGGGCGCTGCAACGCGGTTGAGGATCTTGCGGCCGGTGTTGTCGAACAGGATCGCGCCTGCGAGATACTGGTCGTCCTTCGCCGTCAGGCGCAGAACGTTCTTTTCGGTGTCAACAACGACGCTCTGCTCGTCAAGGACGGGCGCTTCGTTATCGATGGTGAACTGGACGGTCTTGCTGGCGCCTTCGCCGAGCGCATCCCAGTCCACGTTGCCGTTTTCATCGACATACAGCTCCGGAGCTGCGGTCAGCGTCAGCTCGCCGTGCTCGCCGGGCTTCATGTCGGGAGAAAGGCCGATCTCCAGCGTGGCGTCGCCGCCGATCCAGTTCTGGATGGAATAATAGAAGTAGGCCGCAGGCAGCTCGCCCTCATAGACGGGCTCCATCAGCGCCTCGCCGGTCGTGGTGTTGACCGCCGTTGCACGCAGAGCCGCCGCGTTGCGGACGGGCGCGAACTTCCAGCCGTAGAAGTAGTCGCCGCGTTCGAGGTTGATGGCGTTGCGCTCGGGATGGTAGACCGCGTCCGGCGTGACGGGGTTGCCGCCGAAGTAGTACGCCGAGTAGGGCTTGTCGCCGTAGACCAGACCCACGGCATTGGCGTTGTACGCGCCGAGGTACGGGGCGCGGAGCTCCTCGGGATCGGCGTTGTCCGCCACATCAAACATCGAGGCCTCCGTCCAGCTTCCGTAGAAGCCGAGCACCGGCAGCGACAGCGTCGGGGCGATCACACCGTCGTCAACGGTGGCCGCCGCCGCGAAGATATACGCCTCGAGATAGGCGCCGGCGGGATAATTGTTCTTGGAAAGGGCGGCGCGGTCGGCATCGGAAAGTGCGATGCGGACATCCACGCTCACGCTGCCGTTCGCGGGAACGGTCACGTAGCCCTGATACAGGTGCAGCATGCAGTAGACATCGTATGTATCGACCTTGCCGTTGCCGTTGAGGTCAGCCTTGTCCATGTGACGGATCTCGCTTCTCGCGCCGGTCACATAGTCCAGAAGCGCCTGCGCATCGGAGCGGTTCACGACGCCGTCGCCGTTGAAGTCGCAGTTGGTCAGGGCGCTGTCTGCCTCCATGACGGACTTGCCGCCTACGGTGAAGTCCACGTCCGGGGTCAGCATACGGGTGTTGGTGCTGAGGAAGTCCACGCCGCCGTCGGTGTAGAGATCCTGCGTAAAGACGTCGCCGGACAGGCGGTATGCCATGTCCTCGCCGGTGAGGTTATTGAGGCGGAAGCGGAAGGTGTAGACGCCCTCGCGCGCCGCGTCCTCGCCCAGCTCGACCTTGACCTTGCCGTCTGGCATGCCGTCCACGGTCATAAAGACCGGAGTCTGGACAGCCGCGAGTACGTTTGCAAAGCCGGAGCCCTGCTGGAAGACGGGGAAGTAGTTGCCGTTGCCCGCTTCGCTGCGCATCGGCACGGAGGTGGACATCAGAAGCGCCTGCGTCAGCGCGCGGCTGGTGAGGCCGCTGACGGTGATCTCGTTTTCACGAAGGTACTGCTGTACCAGCGCCGCCATACCGGCGACCTGCGGAGCCGCCATCGACGTGCCGCTCATCAGCTCGTACTGGTCGGTCGCGGACGTGCCGCCGTTGACGGAGTAGATGCTGCCGCCGGGGGCGGAGATCTCGGGCTTCAGGGACAGGTCGCCCGGAACGCCCCAGGAGCTGAAGGAGCTCATGCTGAGGTATTCGGACTGGAGATAGTTCGCCGTCTCCTTGCCGTAGACCGTCACGGTGCCGGTGTAATAGGTGAGGCCGCCCGCGGTCGTGTGCACCTCGCCGTTTTCCTTGGCAAGAGCGCCGGCTGCCGCAGAGGCAAACACGGCGGGAGCCTTGTAGCTGTAGCCGCTGAGGTCCATGTTGATGAGGCCGGATTCAAAGTTGTAGATCACGGTCGCTGCCGCGCCGAGCTTCGCCGCGGTGCTCGCCTTTTCGACCAGGTTGATCGCGCCGCGCTTGCAGAACACGATCTTGCCCGTCAGATCCATCCCGGCATAGTCCTCTTCCGCGCCGAGACCGTCGATGAAGAGGTACGGATACGCCGTGCCGGAGCCGTCGGCGGTGGTGTCCAGCGTCGTCATCGAGGCATTGCCGAACGGCGTGCCGATGGCGTTGGCCAGCGTCTCTGCGTAGACGATCGACGAACCGGCGATCTCGAGCTTGGCGCTGATCATGCCGTCGTTGTCCACGGAGGCAACGGTCAGAGCGTTCGTATAAGAGCCGGGCGCGCCGACGGTGTCAAAGTTCACGCCGTCGGAGTACAGATCGCCAGGCGTGGTATACTGTGCCCAGTAGGAGCTGTTGCCGGCGGAGATCACGCAGACAAGGCCGCTTTCGGTCAGGCTGTCCATGATCTTCGTATAGGCGTCCTCGGAGCTGCGCGCCGTACCGGCGGCTGCCGAGCCGAGAGAGAGGTTGACCGAGTCTGCACCGAGCAGGATGGCGTCTTCGATGCCGGCCATGATGTCGGCGTCATACGCGCCGCCGCCTGCGCCGAAGACCTTCATGACCAGAAGCTGCGCGTCGGGCGCGGCACCGGCCACATGTACGCTTTCGAGTGCGTCCACATACGCGCCGTCCTTCTTGAGGTAGCGGTTCGCCGCCGAGATACCGGCAACGTGGGAGCCGTGCTCGCCCTGCGCGTCATGGTCGTGGGTGATGTCGAGGTTGACATCGACGTAGTTATAGCCAAAGGGGACCTTTTCGTTGACGTAAAGCTGCTCCGCCGTCAGATTGCCGGAGGCCTTCGCGTAGGCGTTGAGCTTTTCCAGAGCGGAAGCGGTGTCCGCCGCCGTCATGAGGCTGTAGCTGCGGCCGTTTTCGGCCTCGTCCTCGGCGATGGCGTGTGCAAAGGCGTCGGCATCAAAGGACTGATGGTCAACGTCCAGGCCCGTATCGATGACCGCAATGCGCATGCCTGCGCCGTTGTAGCCCTCGAGCCAGCTTGCCTGCGCACCGGTCATCTGGCCGGAGACGGCGGTATGCGGCTGATAGGTGCCGCCGACGGAAACCACATCCGGAAGATAGCGGGTCTCCTCCACAACGCAGTCCACACCGTTCACCGCAGCGATCTTCTCAATCGCGCTGCGCGGCACATTCGCGGAAATGATGTTTGCCGCAAGCGTCAGATTCCACACAACGTCCATCTTGCGGCCCTCGAGCGCCTGACGCTCGATGCGCTCGCACAGCTGGTCCTGTGCGCTCTGAAGGCGCGCGCGATACTGCATCGCGCTGGCGTTTTCGGCGATGTTTTCCGCCGCGAAGCCCGCATCCAGCGTGGACGCGTCCTTCAGCACGATGGAAACACGCACCATTTCATCCTCCTGCATGTCCGCCTCGCGGTCGCTGAAGAATCCAGCGTCGTCGGCGTCGCCGAAGGACTGCATGACATTCATCGATTCGGCGAGCTCCAGCTCGTCCTCTGCGACCTTCTCAGCCGTCAGGGGAACCAGCGTGTCGCTCACGCGGCTTTCCGCTGCCAGTGCGGGGCTTACGAGGCCGGTGGCCAGCACAAGCGCCAGAAGCAGGGAAAGGAGTCGGGTGAACTGCTTTCTTTTCATGATTGTACCTCCCGAATTTCCGTCTATCAGCGCCGAACATGTATGTTCCATGCTGATATGGTATATAAGCATTATACGGTTTCCATTGTCCTCCTGTCAAGAGCCGTTTTTGCCTTATCCCAAAAAAGAAGCAGCGTCCGGGAACCGTTTTTTGTTGTATTTGACAAACGCGCTTTTTGCGTGTAATAATATAGCAACCCGATCGCGGCCGCATTGCTGTGCGCGGCTGCGGAGAAAGAAGGTTGCGCGGATGGCGCCTATGGAATATACACCGGAACTGAATCTGATCCTGGAGGCACTCTGCTACCTCGGACTGCGCGCCAACGAAGCCGGCCGCCAGACGCTGGAGGAGCGCTTTTGCAGCCGCGGCAACACCGACGTTGCCCGCTTCCGCGCGCTTTACGCGCCGTTTGAGCAGATGCGGCGCGAGCTGGACCGGCTCACCGGTCTGCCGCAGGCAGAGGTGCAGGCTCTGTTCGGCGACATCATGGGCGATTCCTACCAGACCAACGGCTGCTACTCGCCGCCGATGCTGCTGCTTCTGCCGCTGGCCTGCGGGCACCGCGGCGATCTTGCCGAGTTCCGCGAAAAGGCGCTCGCCTGCACGCCCGATGAGACCGCGCGGAGCATTCTCATTTCGCTCGACATGACGGACCTGCTCGGCCCGGATGCCTGCGGTGCAGAGGCGGTGCTGCTGGAGCGGCTGCTCTCGTCCGATCTTCCCAAGAGCGCGCGCATCAAGCTGCTGAACGTGCAGAAAAATTCCCGCGCCGTGCTCGAGCGCGCGCTTCCGCTGCTGGAAAGGACGGTGGATGCGCTCACGCAGCTCCTGCCGGAGCTGATGAAGCTGACGGAGCTTCTGACGCGCGAGGTAAACGCCGTCGGCTGCGAGGCCTGTCTTCGCGAGATCTCCACCTTCCCAGCCGGAAAGGCCGTCTGTCACCTGCGCCCGCTCGTCGTCGATCCGGGCACGAATCTCTGCCTTGACGCGCCCGCCGCAGACGGCAGCTACACGATCTACTGCGGCGTCATGCGCGCGCCGCTGTGGCATTTGCAGATCTCCTCGCAGGCCAGCCTCGACCAGATCTACGAGTGCATCCGGCTGCTCGGCGACCGGACGCGATTTGATATTTTCTGCTATTTGCAGGACCATCCCGCCTATGGACAGGAGCTTTCCAAGCACTTCGGCCTCGCGCGCAACACCATCCACCACCACATGAGCCAGATGTTCAAGGCCGGGCTCGTCAACTGCACGATGGAGGGCACGCGCGTCTATTACAGCATCGCCAAGGACCGCTACAGCCGCCTGCTCGACCAGCAGCGCGCGCTGCTGCTCGGCGGATACCCCTCGCAGGAGTGAACAGCGCATAAAAAGCGCCCTATGCACGGCTGTGCATAGGGCAGTTCTGTCTGTCAAAGGCTTTGCAGCGTTCGCGCTTATTCCGCTTCCAGCGCCATGAGCTTGTCGATGCGGCGCTGGTGGCGCTCCGCGCCGGAAAACGGCGTGTCCAGCCATGTGTCCACGATCTCCAGCGCCAGCATCTCTCCGACGACGCCCGCGCCGAGCGCCATCATGTTGGTGTCGTTGTGCTCGCGGGTCATCCGCGCGGACATCGGGTCGCTGAGCAGCGCGCAGCGGATGCCGCGCACCTTGTTTGCGGCGATCGAGACGCCGATGCCGGTGGTGCAGGTGACGATGCCCCGGTCACATTCTCCCGAGGCGACCGCTCTTGCTGCCGGGCCCGCAAAATCCGGGTAGTCACAGCTGGTCTTGTCATAGCAGCCGAAGTCCACATAGGTGTCTCCGCGTGCATCGAGACGGCGCTTGATGGCCTCCTTGAGCTCCAGTGCGCCATGGTCGCAGGCAAGTGCAATTTTCATACGAATCTTCCTTCCATGTTCTCTGCGGGCATTGCCCGTTGTTATTTTTTCTGCCGCCGTCAATCCGCGGCGCTGCCGCGGATGGTGCCGCCGCCGAGCACCACGTCGCCGTCATACAAAACGGCGGCCTGCCCTGGCGTGACGGCGCGCTGCGGCTCGTCAAACAGCAGCTCCGCGCCCTCCTGCGTCAGATGGACGGTGCAGGCGGCGGTTTTGGGCGTGTAGCGGAGCTTTGCCTGCGCACGCAGGCCCTCCGGCGGCGCGTCAAACGCGATCCAGTTGAGGTCGCGCACAAACACGCGGCGGGAGAAAAGCGCCTCGTTTGGTCCGATGATGACGTCGCTGCCGCGCTTGTCCACAACATAGATGCGCGTGCCGTAGGGGATGTCCAGACCGCGCCGCTGGCCGAGCGTATACGCCTCCTGCCCGCGGTGCGGGCCGAAGTCGCGCCCGTCCATGCCGAGAAAATGCCCCGGCTGCGGCCGGACGCCATGCTCCAGCAAAAAGCGCATGTAATCCCCGTCGGGGACGAAGCAGATGTCCTGACTGTCGTGCTTCTGCGCGACGGCAAGCCCGAGCGACTGCGCAAGCGCACGCGCCTCCGCCTTCGTCATCTCGCCCATCGGCAGCAGCACCTGCGAGAGCCGCTCCTGCGAGAGGCTGTAGAGCACGTAGCTCTGATCCTTTGCCGCGTCACGCGCGCGCAGCAGCAGCCAGCGGCCGCTGCCGCGGTCGCGCTCGATGCGGGCATAGTGCCCGGTCGCCATTTTGTCATAGCCGAGCGCGTGCGCCTCGTCCAGAAAGAGGCCGAATTTGATGGTTTTGTTGCAGATCACGCAGGGATTCGGCGTCTGGCCCGCCTGATAGGTCCGGATAAACGGCGTCTGCACAAGGCGGAAAAATTCCTCCCGCCAGTGAAATTCGTGAAACGCGATCCCGAGCCGCTCCGCCGAACGGCGGGCGTCGGCAAGCTCTGCCCCGGCGCTGTCGTGCAGCACCATCGTCGCTCCGCCGACCGTGTGGCCCGCCTGCATCAGCAGCGCCGCCGTCACCGCGCTGTCCACACCGCCGGAGAACGCGGTCAGAACCCGGCTCATCGGCTTGCCTCCTGTGCGCCGCGGGCAAGATCTGCCAGCGTCCAGCGGCGCAGATAGTCGTTGATCGTGCGGTCGAGCCCCTCCCACATCGGGCGCGTGGGACAGCAGTCCGCGCGGTCACAGCACTGGCCGTCCTTCATGCAGCCGACCGGCGCGAGCGTGCCCTCGCACAGCCGCACGATCTCCTCGGCGGTGTAGTCCTCCGGCTTTCGCGCAAGGCGGTAGCCGCCGCCCTTGCCGCGCAGCGCCTGAAGATACCCGGCGCGGCTGAGCACGACCAGAATGCTTTCCAGATATTTTTCGGATATTTCCTGCCGCGCGGCGATCTCCGTCAGCGGCACATAACGCCCTTCACCGCGCGCGGCAAGGTCGATCATCACCCGCAGCGCGTAGCGGCCCTTTGTCGATACGATCATTGGTCTCCTCCTGTGCGGCAGCCGGCGCCGCCGCGTTCTGAAACCTACTATACCACTGGACAATAGGCTTTTCAATTATAATTTACTTTTTCGGGCGGCTATGGTATGATAAACAGAAGAAACAGGCCGCGGCGCCGGAAGCATTTCCGCCGCGCGTGCGGCACAGACTGTGGAGGATCGCCATGCAGCACCGCTTTTTTGCGCTCATTTCGCGTATGCGCTACATCGCCCGCTGGGGTCTGATGCGCAACTCGTTTCAGGAGAACATTCAGGAGCACAGCCACATGGTCGCCGTGCTGGCGCACGGGCTTGCGCTCATCGGGCGGGACATCCTTCACGACGAAAGCACGCCCGACCCCGACCGCTGCGCATCGGCGGCGCTGTTTCATGACGCCTCGGAGATCCTGACCGGCGACCTGCCGACACCCATCAAGTATTATAACCCCGAGATCCGCGGCGCGTACAAGCAGATCGAGGCCGTGAGCTGCCGAAAGCTCCTCGCGCTGCTGCCGGACGCGCTGCAAGAGAGCTATGCGCCGCTGCTGCTCGAATCCGACGAGGCCGTCGGCCGCATCGTCAAGGCCGCGGACAAGCTCTCGGCGCACATCAAGTGCCTCGAGGAGCTGAAGGCCGGAAACGCCGAGTTTGCATCCGCCGCCGCGCAGACGCGGCAGGCGCTCATCGAGATGCGGCTTCCGTGTCTGGACTATTTCATGGCGCATTTCCTGGACAGCTTCAAGCTGACGCTCGACGAGCTGGAATAGCGCCCGTCACCGGCCCGTTATTTCCGCCGCAAGCCGCCGCAGCGCGCCTTGCAGCGCCTCCGGCTCGGCATCGGCGTAGTCGAGCACGATGCAGCGCGCCGCCTCCGGCTCCGGCGCTCCGGCGTAGAAATCCGCCAGCAGCGCCGCGTGCAGCCCGGTCTGCCGCAAAAGCGCCCGCAGGCGCTCCGGCTCCGGCGCGCCCGGCACCTCCAGCACGAAATGAAGGCCCGCGCCCGCGTCATGGACGCGGAAGCACCCGGCGCACGGCGGCTGCGCCAGCGCGTCCAGAAGCGCGCCGCGCACGGCGCGGTAATGCTTTTTCATGCGGTTCAGATGCTTTTCAAAGTAGCCCTCCGCCAGAAAGCGCGTCAGCGTCATCTGTTCAAAGCTCGGGACGGTGCAGCTGTAAAAGCCCATCGTCTCCCGCCAGCGCGCGAGCAGCGCCTTCGGCAGGATCATGTAGCTGATGCGCAGCGCCGGCGCGATGGTGCGCGAGAACGTGTTCATGTAGATGACGCGGCCGCTCTGGTCCATGCTCTGCATGGTCGGGATGGGCAGTCCCGTGAAGCGGAATTCCGAGTCGTAATCGTCCTCGATCAGATACCGCTCCGGCCCCTCCGTCAGCCAGCGCATGAGCGCCTGACGGCGCGTGATCGGCATGACCGTCCCGGTCGGATAGTGGTGCGAGGGCGAGATGTGCAGCACATCCGCGCCGCTCTGCCCGACCAGCGCAGGCAGCACGCCGTCGCCGTCCATCCGGATCAGGCGCATCTGCACGCCGTTTGCCTGATAGACACGCGCGATCTTGCGGTGTCCCGGCTCCTCCAGCGCAAAAATTTTCTCCCGCCCGAGGAACTGGATCAGCAGATTGTAAAAATACTCCGCGCCCGCGCCGATGTAGACCTGCTCCGGCGACACGCGGACGCCCCGCTGACGATACAGCTCGCCCGCGACCGCCTCACGCAGCGCCCAAAGCCCCGCATCCGGGACGCTTTGCAGCAGGTCTCCCCGCCGGTCGAGCAGCACCCCGCGCATCAGCCGCGCCCAGACGGAAAACGGAAACTGCCGCGCGGGCGGCGTCTGCGCCGCAGACGGCTCCGGCGCGTCCGGCGCCGCAGGCTCCGGCTCCGGCAGAGGCGGCGCGGCAGGCGTGACGGCTTCGACAAAATACCCCGCCCGCTCGCGCGAGGTGACATAGCCCTCGGCAAGGAGCTGGGCGTAGGCGGTCTCCACCGTCACGCGGCTCACGCCGAGATGCTCGGAAAGGGCGCGGCCGGACGGCAGCTTCCCGCCGCCGGGCAGCACGCCGGAGAGAATGTCCGCCTTCAGCGCGCGGTAGAGCTGTTCATAAAGCGGCGCGCCGCCGCGGTCAAGAGAATAGGTCTGGATCATGTTCTGGCCCTATCAAATAATATTTTTCTGGCGATTTCTTTCATACCAGAGTGTGCTATGATACTAGCATATCACAAAAAGAAAAGCAAGCGTACCGCTTGCGGAGGGGAAACTGGTATGAAAACTTCACCGATCTATAAGCTTGTCCTGACAGCGCTGCTGGCCGCGATGGCCTGCGTGGCGACCATGGTCATCCGCGTGCCGACGGTCGCGGGCTACACGAATCTCGGCGACTGCGTTTGCCTGCTGGCAGGTCTTGTGCTCGGGCCGTGGTACGGCTTCGCCGCCGCCGGCGTCGGCAGCGGTCTTGCCGATCTGCTCGCGGGCTATGCCCACTATGTCCCCGGCACGTTCGTCATCAAAGGTCTTGTGGCGCTGATCGCGGCGTTCATGGTGCGGCCGATCCTGAAAAAGGACGAAAAGCTCCCGTTCTGGAAGCTGGCGCTGTGCGAGCTGCCCTCTGAGGCGTTCATGGTCGCAGGCTATTTCGGCTATAAGGCGCTGATCCTGCAGAAGGGTCTTGCCGCCGCAGCCTCCATCCCCAACAATCTGGTGCAGGGCGCGCTCGGCATTGCGCTTTCTGTGCTGCTGTACACGGTGCTCTGCCGTGTTCCCGACGTTCATAAAACCTTTTGGAAGGGTGTTTGATCACAATGTATGAAGAAATCACTGCTCAGGCAAGACAGGCTGTCACGGAGCTGCTGGACGCGGCGAAGCTGACGCCGGGCAAGCTGCTCGTCATCGGCTGCTCGTCAAGCGAGATGGTCGGCGCGCGCATCGGCAAGGGCTCGAGTCTCGAAGCCGCACAGGCTGCGTTTGCGGGCATCTATCCTGTTTTGCAGGCGCACGGCATCGCGCTCGCGGTGCAGTGCTGCGAGCATCTCAACCGCGCGCTGGTCGTCGAGCGCGATGTCGCGGAGGCGCACGGCTTTGAGATCGTGAACGCCGTGCCGCAGGTACACGCGGGCGGCTCGTTTGCCGTGACCGCATGGGCGAATTTCCGCGATCCCGTGCTGGTCGAGACGATCGTGGCGGACGCCGGACTGGACATCGGCGGCACGCTGATCGGTATGCATCTGCGCCGCGTGGCGGTGCCGGTGCGGCTGTCGCTCAAGAAGATCGGCGAGGCAAACCTCCTCTGCGCGCGTACCCGCCCGAAGTACATCGGCGGCGAAAGAGCAGTTTATCAGGCAATGTGAAGAACGCAAGCGCCCCGCAGCTATTTTGCTGCGGGGCGCTTGTGCTTGTCAAAAAAGCCTTTTTGACAAGCTCTCAAACGCAAACCGCGGGGCTGGGTTCGCGTTTGAAAAGGCTGCATGTGATCGCAGGGAAGCGCTCCTCATAAACGGTGACGCGCCATGTGATCGCGCCCTCGACCGGCTCAAAGTGCGGTGCGGAGCACGCCGCGCGGCAGCCTTCGGCGCCTTCGCCGCCGAGAACGATGGCGGTCGGGCCGTCTGCTCCGCCGATGATGCCGACGCAGGCCGCCGCGGCCGCTTCTTCTGACGGCAGGAGCTCAAGCGGCCGGTCGGCCTCGGCGCAGTCGGTGAGCGTGAAGCGCTCCGCCGGTTCGGGCGAGAGCGTGTAGGTCATACATGTAAAATGCCGCGGATAAAACCACCGCGCGGCCTTTGGCGCGGACATCGGCAGCGTCTGCGGCTCGAGCGACTCCACCCGCAGCGTACACGCGCTGCCGTCCGGGAGGGTGAGCACGGCCGTCTCGCCGGGCGCGCGTACCGTGAAGCGCGGCCCTGGGATCGCTGCGGGCTCCGCGCGCAGCTCCAGCGTGAGCGTGCGCAGCGCAGACGGTCTTCGCCCGTTCCACGGGAAGCAGTGGCGCATGACGAGCCATGCCGCCTCCGCGTCCAGCCCGTAGTGCGCCGCGGCCGCCGCTTCTTCCGCATCGCAGGCGCCGCCCTCCGGCCAGTAGACGCCGGCGTAGCCCCGGCAGGCGGAAAGCGGCTTCCCGTTCGCGGTCAGACGCGGCCGGACGTTGATGCAAAGCGGGTTTTCCAGCTCGATCTGCGCGCGCTCCTCCGGAGAAAAGCGCGCCGCATCGTCATTTTCGGCGCAAAGCCCCCATTTTTCCGCAAATGCGCGCATGGCCTCCGCCTCGACGCGCATACAGAGATCCAGCACGAGCCCCTTCGCGCAGAGATAGGCCGCCGGAACGAGCCACTGCCGTCCCGCCCATGAAAACCGCGTCCCGAGCGGGAGCTCGGCTCCGGCGCGTCCGCGCTGCGTGCCGAAGCCGCCCTCAAAGCAGACCCGCCATGGCGCAGGCGCGGGCGCGGCAGGCTCGAACGGCGCAAAGTCCTCGCTGTAGCGGAGCCTTCTGTAGTCAAAGCTCCGGTTCAGGCCGTCCAGATACGCCCACGGCTCCGGCAGCGGCGTCAGTCCCGTTCCGGTGCGGATGGCCTCCAGAACGCCTTTTTGCGCCGCGTCCGGCGGGTATTCCTCCAGAAATGCGGCAAACTGCGCCGCGTTCCACTGCCACGCCTGCTCCAGCGCAGCCGCGTCGCCGCAGGCCAGCAGCAGCCGCAGAAGCTGCTCAAAATCCTCCGCGATCAGGTGGATGTGGTCGGGCGCGCTGTTCATCGGGCTGACGGCAAAGATGCGCGCGCCAAAGCCGCGCACGCGGCAGAAGTGGATGCCGTCCACCCCGGCCCAGCCGAGGATGTCCGCGCCCTTCGGCGTGCAGTCGTAGGGTGTGTTGTCCGCGCGGCGCTCGATCCCGAGCGGCGCAAGGTCGATCCCCAGCCGCAGAAATTTTTCATAGCACCGATCCATGTGATCACGGCTCCCTTCAGGCCCTCAGATTACAGATAGTGTAGCCCGCCGCAAGGCGGAAGTCAATCTGTTCTGCCGCTGCCTTGACCGGAAAAATTTTCCCGCGCGACCGGTTTCGACAGACTTTTCAAAACCGCCGTGGTAGTCTATGGGCACAGCTTATCCAATACGAGCGCACTTCATGTCCCGGCGCCGCGCTGCCGCGGCGTCAGATCCCACGATCCACCCTTCCCCTGACTCGACCGGTCAGGGGCGCTTTTTTGACGGCGCTGTCGAACGCGGGCGCATCGCTCCGCTCAGTATCGAAGGCAGCGCCGCATCCGCCGCTCGGCGCGCTGGAGCGTGCGGCAGACGGTGGATTTGTTCACACCGCGCTCCTGCGCAAGCTCGCGCATGGTCTTCTTTTCGAGATAGTAGCCGATCACGGCGCGGCGCTGAAGCTCGGTCAGCTCGTTTTCCATCACATGCTGGAGGCGCCTTCTCTGCACGTCGCGCGTCATGCGCGGGCCGAGATAGCCGTCATAATCGATATTTTTCATTGCGGTAATAGCCCCTTTCATAATAATGCTCCGTCAGCTCCGCAAGCTCGTTGACCTGCGTCAGCATGGCGGTCAGCACGCTCATCCGCCGGTCGATCCAGAACAGCTCCTCGCGGTCGCGCGTGCGCTTTTTTGCCTGTCGGAGCTGACGCAGGCGCTCGCGCAGCGGCTGCGCCGCCGCGCGGTACTCTGCGGACATCTCCTTAAGGGTCATGGCGCGAGGTCCTCGGCATGGAGGTCCGCAGATTGGCCAGAAAGTATTTGCGCGCGTAGTCCGGCAGGCAGTCCATGCAGATCTTGCCGTCCTCCGTCTCGTAGTACGACTGCCCCAGGTAGATCTCGCACGCGCACCATGCGCACCAGGCATAGACCGGCGCAAACTGGTCATAGGGCACATTTCTTCGGTATTTCGCTGACACAAGGCATTCTCCTCTCCGTTTTCAAGTCCGCTGCCCGGCTGATTTGGTATAAATTACCATCTATCCGCCATAAGCATACTACACGAAACGTGTGATGTCAAGCGTGAATTTGAAAATATTGGAATTTTGGAGGGTGCCTATGCTGGGAGCAAGGATCGCGCTGCTGCGCAGGCAGCGCGGCATGAGTCAGAAGGAGCTTGCCGCGCGGCTGGGCGTCAGCCCGAGCGCGGTGGGGATGTATGAGCAGGGACGGCGCGAGCCGGACTGCGCGGGGCTTTTGAAGCTGGCGGAGATCTTCGGCGTCAGCGTAGATCTTCTTCTCGGCGGCGGCGCGGCCGCGCCGGAGGACGCGCGCGCCGTCCGGCCGCTCTGGGACGCGGCGCGGGCACTTCTGGACGGGACGCTGGTGCTGCGCGCGGCAGACGGGACGGAGCGTCCGTTCGGAGAAGCAGAGCTGGCAGCGCTGCTTGCGGCGCTGCTGGGGCAGACGGATTGACGGCGCGCGCGCCGTCTGCTACAATCTCAGAAAACGGGAAAGGGCGGCGACGGCGATGGAGGAAGCAAAACGGATACTGGACGAGGCGCTCATGCGCGAGGCCATCGCGCTCGCCCGCGAGGCGGACGCCGAGGAGGAAGTCCCGGTCGGCTGCGTGGTGACGCTGGACGGACGCATCGTCGGCCGCGGCAGAAACCGGCGCGAACGCGGCAGGTCCGCGCTGGCGCACGCCGAGATCGAGGCCATCGCGGAGGCGTGCCGGACGCTCGGCGGCTGGCGGCTGTGGCAGTGTACGCTCTATGTGACGCTCGAGCCGTGCCCGATGTGCGCCGGGGCCATCATGAACGCGCGCATCCCGCGCATCGTCTACGGCGCAAAGGACGCCGTGAACGGCTGCTGCGGCTCGGCGATCGACCTGTTTCTGCTGCCGTGCAGCCAGAAGCCCGAGATCGTGCAGGGCGTTCTGGAGCCGGAGTGCGCGGCGCTGATGTCCGGATTCTTCCGCCGCCTGCGCGAAAAACGCAAAAAGCCGCCGGTCGTCGGTTAAAACGCAAAAAGAAGGGGCTGTCTCACTAAGAGGCAGCCCCTTTGTATCTGTGTATCTGTGTATCGATCTGACATGGATGCCGCGGCGCAGAACGCGCCGTGCGTGCAGGGGTCAGTCGAGCTTTCCGACCAATTCCCGGTACGGCCCGTCGGCGGAGGATGCCTCCTTCGCCTGCGCCACATGCGCGGCGAGCTTCTTTTTCGCGGTCTCCGCCGGGATGACGGTGCCCGCTCCCGCGATGCACCCGCCGGGGCAGGCCATGCCCTCGAGCAGATAGCCGTCGAGCCTTCCGGCCTTGGCCTGCATCAGGAGCTTGCGGCACTCGCGCAGGCCGTCTGCCCGCTGGGTCCTGATCTCCGCCTCCGGGTGCTCTCTGCGGATGATCTCCTCGACCGCCGCCGCCACGCCGCCCGCCGAGGCAAAGCCGCGTCCGGCGCCGCTGCCGTCCTGCAGGTCGGCCTCCGGCTCGATGGCGGCAAAGTCGATCTCCTTTGCCTCAAAAATGCCCATCAGCTCCTCATACGTCAGGACAAAGTCCACGTCGCTGCGCAGCTCCGCCTGCATGGCCTCGAGCTTTTTCGCGGCGCACGGGCCGACGAACACGACCTTCGCCTCCGGCTGCTCGCGCTTGACGAGCCGCGCGGTGTAGATCATCGGCGTGTAGGTCATGGAGATGTTGCCGGACTCCTGCGGGAAAAGCCTGCGCGCCATCATCCGCCACGACGGGCAGCAGGAGGTCGCGAGGAATTTCTGCTCCGCCGGTACCTTCTCCAAAAAGTCGCGCGCCTCCTCAATGGCGCAGATGTCCGCGCCGGCGGCAACCTCGACGACGCCGGAAAACCCGAGCTGCTTCATCGCGGCGACAAATTTCGGCACGGTCACGTCCTTTCCGAACTGACCGACAAAGGACGGCGCGACGATCGCCACGACCGATTTTTCCTCCAGAATGGCGCGGATGACCTGATAGATCTGGCTCTTGTCCACGATCGCGCCGAACGGGCAGCTCACAAGGCACTGGCCGCAGGCGACGCAGCGGTCATAGTCGATCTGCGCCTTGCCGTATTCGTCCACGCCGATGGCGTCCATGCCGCACGCCTCCTGACAGGGGCGCTGGAGATGCACGATGGCGTGGTACGGGCAGGCGGCGGCACACTTTCCGCATTTGATGCACTGGCTCTCGGTGATGCGGCAGCGGCCGTTGACAAACTTGATCGCGCCCTTCGGGCAGACCTGCTGGCACGAGGCGGCAAGGCAGCCCTGACACAGCTCGGTCGCATAGTACCGGTGCGTCGGGCAGGCGTGACATGCGTAGGGGATGATGTTGACGAGCGGCGGCTCGTAATACTGCTCGGCGATGGCGGCCTGATCCATGCCCTCGGACAGGAGCGTGCGCTGCTGCACGGGCTGAAGCGACAGTCCCATCGCCAGCCGCACGCGCTCGCCCGCGATGGCGCGTTCGAGGAAGATGGACTCGCGGTGCAGAGGGTTCTGGCCCGGCACGATGCGGAACGGGATGTCCTCCATCTGCGTGTAGTCGCCGGAATAGGCCATTCGGGCAACCTCGGAAAAGACCTTTTTTCGGATGTCGGTGATCAGTGACGGGATTCCTCGCATGGTGATTCCTCCAAAACAGCGCCCTGCGGGCGCGCAGATACAGTGAAAAAAGCCCTGAAAAAACAGAGCGCCGGACGCCCGCCGGTTCCCAGTCGGCAGACGTCCGGGGAAGTTCGCGGCAGGCAGACCCGTGTAGGGGGTACACGGGCGGTCTCGACTACCGGCGAGATACATGAAAACGCTCTCTATTTTGAACCGCCGCCGCCTCCCATCGCGGCAGCGATTACAAACAAAAATCCGCACAGCCATCACCAGCCGCACGGAACGAGAGCCCTCCCACCAGCAGATCGGAAAGCAATTCTTCGGCCACGGTAACGGCGTGGACACGGGACAGCGTTCAGCGTATCTGACTTAGCCCGTGTGGGCATCACAGTGACCGGCTCGCGGGGCCTTGCACCCCATTCCGCCTGCGGCAAGTGCCGCACACGCTATCCGACTATTCGGTTGTGACCATTATATCACACTTCCCGCGTTTTGCAATGCTTTTTTGTAAAAAACCGAAAATCGCCTGCGGCGGCTCCGAGCAACGGAACCGCCGCAGGCGCAGACTGTCGGCTCATGCCCGGCGCTCGCGCAGGAGTCTGCCGAGGATGTCGCTCTTTCGGAACGACAGATACAGCGGCACGCCGAGGATGTACAAAACGGCAAGCTCGCCCGCCGCGACCTGTGCGCCCATCAGCGCAAAGCCCGACCAGAACGTTTCCGGCGTATAGACGAAGGCGAGCATCGCGCCGACCATAACGGCGTTTGCAAGCACCGTCGGGACCGGCAGCAGCCACGCTTTTTTCATCCGCGCCGTCAGCAGGCAGCCGATCAGCGTTGCCGCCGAGCCGACCACGATGTCCAGCACCGAGACGGTAGAGAAAATGTTGGCGATCACGCACCCGAGCGTCAGCCCGACCGTCAGGCTCGGCTCCAGCGCCACCAGCAGGCACAGCGCGTCGGCAATGCGGAACTGGATGTCGCCGTAGGCGAACGAGGCCGTCAGGATGGTGATCGCGGCGTAAAGTCCCGCCACGACGCCGTTCAGCGCGATTTGTCTTGTGTTCAGTTTTTTCATGTGTTTTGTCCTTTCCGCGGAACAAAAAATGGGCGCAAAGCGCCCATCCTGTTCCCTAGTTTTGTTTTAAGACAGGATGGTTACGAACTGTCTGCGCCGGAGGCGCTATGAAATTGCCTGTGTATTGTACACAAGTAATTCAGACTGTCAAAAAACCTCGTAGAGTTCGCGCCCGCAGGCGCGAATAAAGTGTGAATCGGTTTTGTCCGGGGGCGTGTACCTCGGACAAAACACACTACGGGATGCAAGTGTGGAATTTGTGCGCGATCCGCGCACAAATTATGCGCGCCGCATCACGCAGCCTTTTCAAACGCGAACCCAGCCCCGCGGTTCGCGTTTGAGAGCTTGTCAAAAAGACATTTTTGACAAGCTCAATTGCCTGTGTATTGTACACAGGCAGTTTTCATTTGTCAACCTCAAAGGACGCGCGTGCCTGCAACATATTTTTCCCGGACGCAGCGCTCGTCGGCCAGATAAACCAGCCGCTCCAGCCGCGCGCGGACGGAAAGCGCCTGCGGGTGGTCAAGGCTGCTGTCGTCCATGACGACGGCATCCGCCTCGTAGCCCTCGCGGAACGCGCCGACCTTGCCGAAAAACTCGCCGCCGCCCGCCGTCGCGAGATAGAACGCGCGCTCAAACGACAGCGCCGGGACTGACTGGTCCTGAAGCCGCCAGCGGAGCTTGGAGGCCTGGATGGCGTGCATCATCGCACGCAGGATGCTCTCATGGCTGCCGCCCGCCACGTCGGTGGCGAGGCCGACCTTGAGGCCGTTCTCCAGGAACTTGCTGACCGGCGCGACGCCGGAGGAAAGATTCATATTCGATTCCGGCGAATGCGCGATGAACACGCCGTTTTCCTTCATCATCTCCTGCTCCAGCTCGCCCGAGTGGACGCAGTGCGCCATGATGCAGCGGTGGTCGCCGCCGAACAGGCCGAACTGACGGTAGGCGTCGCCGTAGCACTTCGAGCGCGGGCAGAGCTCCTGCACCCACGCGATCTCGCTGAAATTTTCGGACAGGTGGCTCTGCACGGGCACATCGTACTGCCGCCGCAGCCCGCTGAGGGCGTACATGAGATCGTCGGTACACGACGGGATGAAGCGCGGCGTCAGGATGGGCTTCGTGCGCTCAAATTTCTGCGCCGCCTCGAGCCACGCCGCCGTGTCGCGCACGGCCTGATTTTTCGAGATCTCGCGCAGATAGACCGGGCAGTTGCGGTTCATGTTGACCTTGCCGACATAGGTGCGCAGGCCGCTGTTTTCCAGAAGCTCCATCAGATGCAGCGTCGCGGGCACATGGATGGTCGCAAAAACGGCGGCGCGGGTGGTCGTGCTGCGGAGCAGATGCTCTGTGAACGAGGCATATGCGCGGTGCGCATACTCCAGATCCTGATATTTCGATTCCTCGGGGAAGGTGTAGGTGTTGAGCCACTCGAGAAGCTCCATGTCCATGCCCAGCCCGCGGAAGGCAAACTGCGGCGCGTGGATGTGCAGATCCGTCATGCCGGGCAGAATGAGGCAGTCGCCGCAGTCTCGCAGCGGCAGCGCCGAAAAGCGGCTCGGCAGCGCCGAAAACACGCCGCGCACCAGCCCGTCCTCCACGACAAGAAAGCCGTTTTCCGTGATCTCGATGCGGTCCATCGTCCCGCTCGTACAAATCTGCCCCTTCAAGACAAAGCTGTTCATGCTCCGCCCCTCCTTCTGGCCTGTTTTCTGCCGTTCGGCATGCCCGAACTGTGTATTATGCCCAAAGACAGCCCAAATATTATAGCACATATCCGTCATTCCTCCCACTTTATTTATTTGTGATTCTTTACAAACTTTTTTCGCCATCCCTGTTTAAAACGTCAAGACGTGATTTTTCCTAAAAATTTTTTAGGTTTTTGGCGCGGATTTGTTGAGAATACAGGCCATAGCCTTCAAAAAATTTTTTAAAACATATTGAAACGCTCTCAAACTTGGAGTAAAATAAATGCAGACATTGCGAAGAATTCGTTACTGTCGAAACGGAACCAAAAAATTTTTTTAGGAGGAACAAAAATGAAAAAGATTCTTGCACTGCTTCTGGCCGCTGCGATGCTGTTCGCTCTGGCCGCCTGCTCTTCCAAGCCCGCCGCCAAAGACTTCAAGGTTGGCTTCATCATGCTCCATGATGAAAACTCCACCTACGACCTGAACTTCATCAACGCCGCAAAGCAGGCCTGCGAGACGCTCGGCGTCGAGTACAAGATCCTCACCAACGTCCCCGAGGGACAGGAGTGCTACGACAAGGCTGCCGAGCTTGCCGACGACGGCTGCAACATCATCTTTGCCGACTCCTTCGGCCATGAGGACTATATGATCCAGGCTGCCAAGGAATTCCCCAACGTGCAGTTCTGCCACTCCACCGGCACCAAGGCGCACACCGAGGGCCTTTCCAACTACCACAACGCATTCGCCTCCATCTATGAAGGCCGCTACCTCGCCGGCATCGCCGCCGGTATGAAGCTCAACGAGATGATCGCCAACGGCGACTTCGCCGCTGAGGACGCCAAGATCGGCTACGTCGGCGCGTTCACCTACGCGGAAGTCATCTCCGGCTACACCTCCTTCTTCCTGGGCGCCCGCTCCGTCTGCCCGACCGCCACGATGGAAGTCACCTTCACCGGCAGCTGGTACGACGAGACCGCCGAGAAGGAAGGCGCGCAGAAGCTCATCCAGAACGGCTGCAAGCTCATCAGCCAGCACGCCGACTCCATGGGTGCTCCGACCGCTTGTGAGACTGCCGGCGTTCCCAACGTCTCCTACAACGGCTCCACCGGCGCTGCCTGCCCGAACACCTACATCGTCTCCTCCCGCATTGACTGGGCTCCCTACTATGAGTACGCCATCACCAAGGCCATGAACGGCGAAGCCATCGACGCAGACTGGACCGGCTCGCTGGCGACCGGCTCCGTTGTCCTGACCGAGCTCAACGACAAGGTCGTTGCCCCCGGCACCGCTGAGGCCATCGAAGAAGCGACCAAGAAGCTCGAAAACGGCGAGCTGTTTGTCTTCGACTGCTCCACCTTCACCGTGGACGGCCAGACGCTGACCTCCCACATGGCTGACGTGGACACTGATCCGGACTACACGCCCGACACCGAGGTCATCGTGACCGGCTACTTCGCAGAGTCCTCGTTCCGTTCCGCTCCCTATTTCGATCTGCAGATCGACGGCATCACGCTGCTGGATACCAACTTCGGCTAATTCTCCGCCGTATACGATCGGGCTGCCCTCGGGCAGCCCGATTTTTCCTTTCAGAATCTCTGCCGGAGGGCGGTTTCCGCAATGGCGAACGCGCTTTGGCAGAACATGAAAAAATAGTTAGATAGCCAGACTTTTTTTGGCTATTCTGATTTACAAGCCAAAAATCTTATGATAAAATAAACCCATCGCACACATATGCAACGCACGCGCCGGACGGCGCGTTTGAATCTCGGGAATCCATCCCGCACAGAAAGGGTGACCGCCTTGGGAGCTGAATGCGCAATCAAAATGGAGAACATTACAAAGCGGTTCGGAAAGGTGACGGCAAACAACGCCATCAATCTCGAGCTGCACGAGGGCGAGATCCTGTCCCTGCTCGGTGAAAACGGCAGCGGCAAGACCACGCTGATGAACATGCTCTCCGGCATCTATTTCCCCGACGAGGGGCAGATCTACATCCACGGCGAGCCCGTGACCATCGCCTCGCCGAAGGACGCGTTTGAACACGGCATCGGCATGATCCATCAGCACTTCAAGCTGGTCGATCTGTTCACGGCGACGGAGAACATCGTCCTCGGCCTCAAGGAGCCGGGCAAGCTCGATCTGGCCGCCTCATCCAAAAAGGTCAGGGAGATCTGCGACCGGTACGGCTTTGACATCGACCCCAACCAGAAGATCTATGACATGTCCGTCTCGCAGAAGCAGACCGTCGAGATCGTCAAGGTGCTCTATCGCGGCGCCGACATTCTGATCCTCGACGAGCCGACTGCCGTTCTCACGCCGCAGGAGACGGACAAGCTGTTCCAGATCATGCGCAACATGAAGGCCGACGGCAAATCCCTCATCATCATCACGCACAAGCTGCATGAGGTGCTCGCGGTCTCCGACCGCGTCGCCGTCCTCCGCAAGGGCGAATACATCGGCGACGTGCAGACGAAGGACGCCGATCAGCAGTCCCTGACCGACATGATGGTCGGCCACGCCGTCTCGCTGAACATCGACCGGCCCGAGCCGGTGAACGTCCAGCCGCGCCTTGTCATCGAGGGGCTGACCGCCTACGACGAGCTTGGCGTCAAGCGCCTGTCGGACGTCTCGTTCACCGTCAACTCCGGCGAGGTGCTGGGCATCGCGGGTGTCGCAGGCTCCGGCCAGCGCGAGCTTCTCGAGGCCGTCGCGGGACTCTATCCCGTCGCCTCCGGCTCCATCACATTCTACGCCCCCGACGGCAGCGCGCCGAAAAATCTCGTCGGGCTGGACCCGATGGACATCCGCAAGAGCGGCATTTCGATGTCCTTCGTCCCCGAGGACCGGCTGGGCATGGGTCTTGTCGGCTCGATGGGCATGACGGGCAACATGATGCTCCGCTCATGGCGCAAGGGGCAGAGCATTTTCCTCAACCGCAAGGACCCCGAGGCGCTTGCAAACCGCATCTGGGAGGAGCTTGGCGTCGTCACGCCGAGCACCAGCTTCCCCGTCCGCCGCATGTCCGGCGGCAACGTCCAGAAGGTCCTGGTCGGGCGCGAGATCGCGCAGTCGCCGGCCGTTCTGATGACGGCCTACGCGGTGCGCGGGCTGGACATCAACACCTCGTACACCATCTACAACCTGCTGACCGAGCAGAAGATGAAGGGCGTCGCCGTCGTCTATGTCGGCGAGGATCTGGACGTGCTGCTGGAGCTGTGCGACCGGATCGTCGTCCTGTGCGGCGGCGAGGTCTCGGGCGTGGTCGACGCCCGCACCACCGACAAGCGCGAGATCGGCCGGCTCATGACCCTCGTGGGAGGAGGCAAAGCGGATGAATAAGAAATCGCTGTTTCACATCACCAAGCGCGACGCTCTGCCGTGGTATCAGGCGTTTGCCATCCGCGGCGCGGCGATTTTGCTCGCGCTGATCGTCTGCGCGCTCGTCACGATGCTGCTGACCGGCGAAAACCCGCTCAGCGTCTACGGCACCGTTTTCTACGGCGCGTTCGGAACCGCCCGCAAAACGTGGGTCACGCTCCAGAATCTCGCCGTCCTGCTCGGCATTTCGCTCGCCGTCACGCCCGCGTTCAAGATGCGCTTCTGGAACATCGGCGCGGAGGGTCAGGTTCTGATCGGCTGCCTTGCCACAGCCGCCTGCATGATCTGCCTCGGCGGCAAGCTCCCGAATGCGGTTTTGATCCTTATCATGCTCGCTGCCGCCATCGCGGCCGGTGCGCTGTGGGGCTTCCTCCCCGCCTTCTTCAAGGCAAAGTGGAACACCAACGAGACGCTGTTCACCCTCATGATGAACTACATCGCCACACAGCTCGCAGCCTTCTTCATCATCGTCTGGGAGGTTCCGAAGGGCGCGGGAAAGATCGGCATCATCAACCAGAACAGCGAGGCCGGCTGGCTTCCCGTCATCGGCGGGCAGAAGTATCTGCTGGTCATTCTGGTCGTGGCCGTCCTGACCGGCCTGATGTACGTCTACCTCAACTACAGCAAGCACGGCTATGAGATCGCCGTCGTCGGCGAGAGCCGCCGCACCGCGAGCTACGCCGGGATCAAGGTCGATCGCGTCATCGTCCGCACGATGGTGCTCTCCGGCGCGGTCTGCGGCCTGATGGGCCTGATGCTCACCGCCGGCACCGACCACACGCTGACGACCACCATCGTCGGCGGACGCGGCTTCACCGCGGTCATGGTCTCGTGGCTGGCGAAGTTCAACCCGCTCGCCATGGTCTTTACGAGCCTGCTGCTGGTCGTGCTCAGCCGCGGCGCGAGCGAGATCTCCAGCACCTTTGCGCTGAACCACTCCTTTGCAGACATCCTGACCGGCATCATCCTGTTTTTCATCATCGGCTGTGAGTTCTTCCTCAACTATCAGGTCAGCCTGCGCGCGGGCGAAAAGGAGGCGTAAGGAATGTCTTTTGATTTTGCATCGTTTATTCCCCGTGCCGTCATGCAGGGCATCCCGCTGCTCTACGGCAGCACCGGTGAGATCCTGACGGAGAAATCCGGCAACCTGAACCTCGGCATCCCCGGCGTCATGTACGTCGGCGGCATCTGCGGCGTCATCGGCGCGTTCTTCTATGAGCAGGCCGTCCCGGCCGCGGAAATGAGCGCGTGGCTCGCCATCGGCATCCCGATGCTGTGCTCGCTGGCGGGGTCGCTGCTGATGGGGCTTCTCTACTGCCTGCTGACCGTCACGCTCCGCGCCAATCAGAACGTCACCGGCCTTGCCATGACGACCTTCGGCGTCGGCATCGGCAACTTCTTCGGCGGCTCGCTCATCAAGCTCTCCGGAAGCGAGGTCCCGTCCATCGCCCTTTCCGCCACAAGCGGCTATTTCAGCAAGGCCCTGCCGTTTGCCGCAAAGCTCGGCTGGTTCGGGCAGATCTTCCTGTCCTACGGCTTCCTCGCCTATCTCGCGATCGTCATCGCGCTGCTGGCGTCGTACTTCCTCAAGCATACCCGCCCGGGCCTGTATCTGCGCGCCGTCGGCGAGAGCGCCGCGACCGCGGACGCAGCCGGCATCAACGTCACAAGGTACAAGTATCTTGCCACCTGCGTCGGCAGCATGATCGCCGGTCTCGGCGGGCTGTATTACGTCATGGACTACGCCTGCGGCGTCTGGTCGAACAACGCCTTCGGCGACCGCGGCTGGCTCGCCATCGCGCTGGTCATCTTCACGATCTGGCGTCCGAACGTCAGCGTTCTGGCGTCGATCCTGTTCGGCGGCTGCTACATCCTGTACATCTTCATCCCCACCGGCACCAACCTTGCCATCAAGGAGCTGTACAAGATGCTCCCCTATGTCGTCACGCTGGTCGTCCTGATCGTCGTCTCGCTGCGCAAAAAGCGCGAGGATCAGCCGCCCCAGTCGCTCGGCATTGCCTATTTCCGCGAAGAACGATAGACACGAATGGCCCCTGCTTCCGCAGGGGCCATTTCCTCTGTAGGGGCGGACGACTCTGTCCGCCCGCAGAAAATGCACGTTTTTGTGAGCTTTCCGGCGCAATGGCGCTTTGCTTAGATCTCGAAGTCCACGGCTCCGCGTGCCTCGCGGATGGATTTGCACAGCGACGACACCGCGACATGGCGCGGATCGTTCTTATACCGCTCCAGCGCCGCCAGATCGTCAAAATCCGCGATCAGGCAGGCGTCGTAATTGTTCTTTTCCAGAACGTTCACGCCGACCTCCATGCGCCGGATCTCCGGGATCACGCCGTCCAGCGCCTTCAGACCATCGAGAAACGTTTTCATGTTTTCTTCTTCGCCCGCGCGGAATTTCCACATGATGACATGCCGGATCATTTTGTATCCTCCCTTGTATGCTCACACGATGTGATATTCAAAATCTTCAAACCGCAGGCGCATGCCCTCACACACGCCGTCGGGCAGCAGCGCCAGCGCCACGCGCGTCTGCGACCCATCGTCCGAGACCAGCACGGCATAGTCGCCGTCGATCTCCCGAACCGTCCGTTCAAACGTTATTGCATTCCCTCCCGTGCCGTCTGCGGCTGTTTTGTATAGCATACCACACAGCAAACGGTTTTGTACATACTTTTCAGGAGGTACGCGCCATGAAAAAAGCGCTCTGTCTGTTTCTGACCGCCGCGCTCACACTGACGCTCTGGGCCTGCGGCGCGCCCGAGACCGCCATCCAAAAGCTCGAAAGCCCGCCTGCCGCGCAGGACGCCGAAGCCGCGCCTGCCGCCGAATTGCCGGACGAGCCGCCTGCGGAAGCACCTGCGCAGCCGCCGGAGCTGCCGGAGGCGGTCCCCGCGCCCGTTGCGGAGCCCGAACCGGAGCCCGAACCGGAGCCTGAACCGGAACCTGCCGCGGAGGAGGCGCTCCCGGAGGAGCCTCCGGCAGAGCCCGCCGCACCTGAGCCGCTTCCTGCCGAGGCGGAGCCGCCCGCCGCAGAAGCCGCAGGCGAAAGCGCCTCCGATCACGCCGGACACAGCCAGAGCAGCGCAGGCGTGAGCGTTCCCGCGCCGGAGCAGGGCGAAAACCTCGTCTGGATCCCCACGAACGGCGGCACAAAGTACCACACCAGCGCCAAATGCTGCAACATGAAAAATCCGATCCAGGTCACGCTGGAAACGGCGCTCGCGAACGGCTTTACGCCCTGCAAGCGCTGCCACTGAAAACGGCATACATTTTTTTCTTGCCCTGCAGCGGCTTTTGCGCTATAATAGTGGCATTCAATTTCAAAGGGGGTAATTTTATGACCAGCAAAGTCATCACCATCAGCCGTATGTTTGGCAGCGGCGGCCGCACCATCGGCAAGTCCGTCGCGCAGCGCCTTGGCATCCCCTATTATGATAAAGAGCTTGTCGACGCTGTCGCCAAGGAGAGCGGTTTTTCGCATGAGTTCATCGAGGAGATCGGCGAGTACGCCTCCGTCACGAGCAGCTTCCTGTTCAACATTGCGGTTTCCTCGCACCCGATGGGTCTGATCGATACCATGTCCGTTTCCGACAAGCTCTATGTCTGCCAGACGAATGTCATCCGCGACCTTGCCGACAAGGGTCCGTGCGTGATCGTGGGCCGGTGCGCCGACTTCATTCTGAAGGATCGCCCCGACTGCCTGCATATCTTCATCCACGCCGACATGGAGCACCGCGCCGCGCGTGTGCGTGAGCGCTACGGCGAGACAAAGCAGCCGATGGAAAAGCGCCTTCAGGAGAAGGACAGCAAGCGCAAGATCTACTACAAGCACTACACCAACCGCAACTGGGGCTCGGCACAGAATTATCACCTCTGCCTCAACAGCGGCCTGATCGGTGTGGACAAGTGCACCGACATCATCTGCGACATCGCGGAAATGTTCTGAGCTTGTCAAAAAAGTCTTTTTGACAAGCTCTCAAACGCGAACCGCGTGGCTGGGTTCGCGTTTGAAAAGGCTGCACCCGGCTGCGCGCATAATTTGTGCGCACACTGCGCACAAATTCCACACTTGCCGGGCGTAGCGTGTTTTGTCTGACACCGCAGCGTTCAGAAAAAGTGCCGGCGGCACTTTTTTAGCGCAGGCCGAAGCGGCTATGCCGCGAGGGGGAACCACGTGGGGCGCATCGCCTGCGGGCGCGAACTCTACGAGGTTTTTGACAGTCTGAAACCCCCGCCTCTCCGATGGAGAGGCGGGGGTTTTGCACGGTCATGAAAATCACGCCGGAGCGCTCAAAAAGCGGTGCGGCTGCTACGCCAGCGCCTGATAGCGCCGGAGGATCGCGGCGGCCTGCGCGCGCGTCATGGGCGCTGCCGGGAGCAGCCGGTGTCGCGCATCGCCTTGTAGGATCCCCGCGCCGGCTGCCCACGAAACGGCGTCTCTGGCATAGCCGGAGACCGCACCCGCATCGGCAAAGCCGTCCAGCGCGGCGGCGGCTCCGGTGTTTTTCCTGCCATTTTTCCTCGCAAAGCGCCAGAGCAGCACCGCCATCTCCTCGCGTCCGATCGGCGCGTCCGCGCGGAAGGTCATATCCTCCAGCAGGCCTGCCTGCTCCGCCCACGCGAGCGCCGCGCCGTACCAGCGCGCACTCTGCGGCTCGGTCTGCGGACGGCCGGCGAGATTGTAGACGAGCTGGAGCGCAGCCGGCCACGTCACCTGCCCGTTCGGGTCCATTTTCCCGTGGCCGATGCCGTTGAGAATCCCGTTTTCACTGGCGTAGCGCATGTCGTCATAGTACCACGCGCCGGGCGTCAGATCGTCAAACGGCAGAAGCGCACCGGAGACCGTGACCGTACACACGGCGCTGACGCCGCCGCAGCGCACGGTGATGTGCGCCGTGCCCGCCGACAGGCCGACCACGCGGCCATCGACCACCGTGGCGACCTCCGGCGCGTCCGATTCCCAAAGCATCGTCCAGACGGCTGCCTCCGCAGGCTCGCAGCCCGCCGTCAGTGTGAGGGCGCTTCCCGCCGGAATCTCCGCCGCCTCCGCCGAGAGCGCGACCGCCTCGACCGGAGTCTGCGTCCACGGGTTTTCCGGACGCGGGTCGGTGGGGTCCCAGCCGCAGTCGTCGGGGACCTTGTCCACGGCGCGCGCCGGCTTTCCAAGCGGGCCTGCCTCGTCGCCGTCGTAGATGGTCACGCGCGTTCCGGCGGGGCAGTGATCATAGATCCATTTCGCGTCCGCCGTCTGAAGCCGGACGCAGCCGAGCGATGCAACCTCGCCGAGCAGGTTGTACTCCGACGCGATCAGCGTCGCGGGGTCCGGCTCGGTATAGCAGATGGAGTGGAACAGATAGTGGCCGCTGAACTGCGTGGAATACTGCCCCCACGTGCCGTCGAACATAAAGCACCAGTCCTTTTTGAGGTCGGTGATCGTGAAGCTGCCGAGCGGCGTTGCATGGCCGCGCCGCCCCGTCGAGCAGATCATCGCCTTGTAGGGCACGGTGTATTCCCCGGCGGCATCCTGCGTGTAGACCGTCACGGTGTTCATTTTCCGGTTTACCATAATGTAATATGGACTCTTTTTCTCTGCCGCGGACACGGACGCGGTGAGCGCCGCCGCGCATACAGCGCAAAGCACCATGAGCGCCAGCGCCGCCGCAAAGGCATGCAGCCGTTTTTTCATAGATCATCCTCCCGGGGTCGTTGCAAGTAAGATTCTCTCACAATATAGCGCAGCACCCGCCGAATGTCCAGAAAAAACAGAGCGAATCGTTTTTCGTTTTCAAAGCCGCCTCCGCGCCGAGGGCTTGACGAAGTGCCCCCCGCGCGTGTAGAATAAATGAAAACAGCAGAAAAGAGGAAGTCCATGTCTGACCGGACAGAATTGGAGCGGCAGCTTGCGGAGCTGCCGCTGTATCAGTATGAGTTTTTAAAAACGGACGAGCTGACCTTCACCGAGCGCGTGCGCGACATCTGCCGCAGCGAGTGCCCCATGTACAACAGATCGTGGGCGTGCCCGCCCGCCGTCGGAACGGTGGAGGCGTGCCGCGCTCGCTGTATGCGCTTTGACAGCGTGCTTGCCGCCGCGACGATCTGCGAGGTCTCGGACATCGCAAACATCGACGAGACGCTCGCCACCCGCGCCCCGCACGAGGCGCTGACGCACGAGATCGCCGCCATGGTGCGGCAGTGGTGCGGCGGTGAGACGATGGTGCTCTCGACCGAGGCCTGCGCCATCTGCAAGACCTGCGCCTGGCCAGACGCGCCGTGCCGCCACCCCGACAAAATGTATCCCTGCGTCGAGAGCCACGGGATCCTCGTCACGGCGCTGGCGGACCGGCTCGGCATGAGCTTTTTTAACGGCAATCTCGTCACATGGTATTCTCTGATCTTCTATAACGACCCGAGCGCGTCCGCGGAAAACAGCGTCCACGGATAGGTCTCCGGCGGGCGCGCGGCAAAGCGCAGCTCCCCGCCGTGTACAGGATGCGGAAAGCGCAGCTCCGCCGACCAGAGCGCGAGCGTGCAGCGGTTTTCGCGGCTTCCGTACTTGCCGTCGCCGGTGAGCGGCCAGCCGCGCGAGGAAAACTGGACGCGGATCTGGTGCGTGCGTCCGGTGTCGAGCTTCACGCGCACGAGCGCCCGCTCCTGCGCCGTCTCCAGCACGCGGTAGGAAAGTCGCGCCTGCTTGACGCCCGCGCGGGCGCGCTTCACGACGTAGCTTTTTTTCTTCTGACGGTCGAAAAAGAGCAGGTCGCAGAGCGCATCCTCCCGCGCCTCCGGGCAGCCGTCCAGCACGGCGAGATATTCCTTCCTGAACGCCTCTGTCTGCACCGCCGCCGAAAGCCGCGCGGCGGCAGGCTTTGTCCGGGCATAGACCATCACGCCGCCCGCGGGCTGGTCGAGCCGGTGAACGGGATAGACCTCCCCGCCGAGCGCCGCGCGCAGGAGCGCGGGCATCGCGTTTTCGCCGTCCCCCTCAGAAAGCGCCCCGACCGGCTTGACGCAGACGGCCACCGCCGCATCGGCATACAAAATCTCCGGCACCGCATGTCCCTCCTTCGGCAATACCGCGCGGTATCGCCTTTTTTGGTTTCTATCATATCCGCCCCGGCTCAGAAATGCAAGCGCCGGTGATCATACAGAAACGGAGACACCTCATGACAACGAAAGACTATCAAAAAAAGAGCGGCCTTTCCATTTTCCTCTCGTTTTTCAGGCCCCACCGCAAGCTGTTCGCACTCGACCTCGGCTGTGCGCTGCTGGTCTCGCTGATCGACCTGTGCTACCCCATCGTCTCGCGCACCGCCATGCACAAGCTGCTGCCGGAGCACGCCTTCCAGACGTTCTTCCTTGTGATGGGCGTCGTGGTCGCGGCCTACATCCTGCGCTCGTTCCTGTATTTCATCATCGGCTACTGGGGCCACACCTTCGGCATCCGCGTCGAGGCGGACATCCGCAGCGTCCTGTTCACACACATGCAGGAGCTGAGCTTCGATTTCTATGACCACAACCGCACCGGCCAGCTCATGAGCCGCCTGACCTCCGACCTGTTCGAGATCACCGAGCTTGCCCACCACGGCCCCGAGGATCTGTTCATCTCGATGGTCACGATCGTGGGCGCGCTCGTCATCATGTTCACGGTCGAATGGCGGCTGGCGCTGGTCGTGTGCATCATGGTGCCGATCTTCCTCATTGTCATCATGAGCCGCCGCCGGAGCATGGGCAGAGCCTCCGTCTTTGTCAAGCAGAAGACCGGCGCGATCAACGCCGACATCGAATCGAGCCTTTCCGGTATGCGCACCGCCAAGGCCTTCGCCAGTGAGGATCTGGAGGAGGAGAAATTCCGCCGCTCGAACAACATGTACAAGACCTCCAAGCGCATGTTCCACCGGGAAATGGGTCTGTTCAACGCGCTGATGGAGTTTTTCGTGTCGATGCTGTCCGTGACCGTCATTCTGGTCGGCGGCACGCTGATCATGAAGGGCGAGATGGATTATGTTGACCTCATCACCTTCAGCCTCTACATCACCACGTTCGTAAACCCCGTTCGCCGTCTTGCGAACTTCACCGAGATGTTCGCCAACGGCACGGCGGGCTTCTCGCGCTTTCTTGAGATCATGCGCACCGAGCCGCGTCTCAAGGACAAGCCCGACGCCATCGAGCTGCGCAATGTCGAGGGCCGCATCGACGTGGAGAACGTCACCTTCGCCTATGAGCAGGAGCTTGACGTGCTGCACGGCGTGACGCTCCATGTCACGCCCGGCGAGACCATCGCGGTCGTCGGCCCCTCCGGCGGCGGCAAATCGACGCTCTGCCAGCTTGTCCCGCGCTTTTACGACGTGACCACGGGCGCGGTGCTGATCGACGGCCATGACGTGCGCGACATCACGCAGCGCAGTCTGCGCCGGAACATCGGCATCGTCCAGCAGGACGTGTTCCTGTTTGCCGACTCCATTCTGGAGAACATCCGCTACGGCAGACCCGACGCGACGATGGACGAGATCGTCCGCGCCGCCAAGCGCGCCGAGATCTACGACGACATCATGGCGATGCCCGACGGCTTTGACACCTACGTCGGCGAGCGCGGCACGCTGCTGTCCGGCGGCCAGAAGCAGCGCATCTCCATCGCGCGCATTTTCCTGAAAAACCCGCCGATCCTGATCCTCGACGAGGCGACCTCGGCGCTCGACAGTCTGACCGAGGCCAAGATCCAGCACGCCTTTGACGAGCTGGCAAAGGACCGCACGACGCTCATCATCGCCCACCGCCTGTCCACCATCCGGCAGGCCAGCCGCATTCTGGTCATCGCGGACGGCTGCATCGAGGAGCAGGGCACGCATGAGGAGCTTCTGGCAAAGGGCGGCACCTATGCCGGGCTCTATCACACGCAGAACGCGGAGGCGCTCCATGCAAGCTGACCACCCTGCGCAAACCTGCCGCAAGCGGCGGGAGACGGTCTTTTTTGACCTTGACGACACGCTCTATGACCGCGCCGTGCCCTATCTCGCGGCGTTCCGGCAGTTTTTTGGCGGCCGCTATGAAGACCGCGCCGCGCAGGCATTTGACGCCGTCATCCGCCGCGGCTACGAGGTGTTCAAGCCCGCGCACACCGGCCAGATCACGATGGAGCAGATGCACATCTACCGCCATCAGACCGGACTGCGCGATGTGGGCATCTCCATCACGCCGGAGCAGGCGCTTCTGGCCTGCCTCCGGAAAATTTCCGAACAGGACGCATAAAATATCCCCGTGTGAGCGCAATGCCCTCACACGGGGATGTTTGTTTCGGGAAATTCCGGCGGGAAGCGTGAAAATGATGCGAATGCGCCGCAAATCTCACAAAAGCGCAGGATTTTCCGCGGGCGGACAGAGTCGTCCGCCCCTACGCGGTGTGTTCCCGTTTGGGCGGCGGGATGGGTCGATGTGGGCATCGACCCCTACGGCGCGGAATGGGAAACACGGCGATTTTTCGCCGGATACGCATGTTTTTCAATACCCTTTGTAGGGGCGGACGACATAGAATCATTGTTTTTAACGGTCACTTGTAGGGGCGGACGACTCTGTCCGCCCTCTAAAATGTTGCGATTTTTCGTGGGCGTTTGTAGGGGCTGATGCCCACATCGGCCCGGTGCGGTATACAATTTTAACAAAAAACGCGGACTCAGGGGTTTTCTGCGGCGCCTGCGGCAGCGTCTTCGGCTGTTCGGAGCAGCGCGGAGACCGCCGTCTCGCCCGATTCCTTGACGGCGGCAAGCTGCCAGCCGTCCTCCGTTCTGCGGCGGCGGATGGAAAGCATCTCGCCCTCAAAACACGGGCGGCGGTAATGCGTCTCCATCTCCCGGATGCGGTGCAGCTCCGCGGAGGGAAACGTCCCGAGCAGCATCCAGACATACGCGACGTTATTCATGTGGCAGCCCAGATCCAGATCGACCGAACGGACGGTATAGCGGCAGACCTCGTCCTCCGGCACGCCGCGCAGCGGCGCATACGCCCCGTCGCAGACCGTCTCCTCCGGCAAAATCAGCTCCGGCGGGTAGACCGGCGCGACCGGGACGGGACGCTTGCTCGCAAGGTCGAGCACCGCCCACTGCGTCCGCGCCTCGGCCAGAAGCGTCTGGCCGTGCTTCATGGTGTAAAACCGCTCACAGCGGAGATTTTCGACCGCGCCCAGCCACGTCTCCAGCGTGACCGTCTGCATCATCGCAGGACGCGCATAAAGGCGGATGCGGCTGCGCACCGTCAGCCAGAACAGCCCTCTTTGCGCCATCGCCTCGCCGCCCACGCCGATCTGCTCCGCGTGGAGCGCGGCAATGTCCATAAACTGACTGAGCGCCCCCTGCACCGAGAGCCGCGCCGTATCGTCGCAGTGGCTCAGCGGCACCGTCCACGCGCCGTGATATCGATTTTCCATGTTCAAACCTCCTGATCACAGAAAACGCGGAGCCGCCGAAGCGCACTCCGCGTTTTTTTGTCTGCTTTACGTCTTTTTGATGAAGCGCTCGCCGCATTTCGGGCAGCGGATGTTGATCGTGCCCTTGCCGCGCGGAACGCGCACCATCTGCCGGCAGCGCGGGCAGCGGAAATAGCGGTTGCGGCGGTCCTTGATGCGGCTGCAAAAGCCGAGCCAGCGCGTATTTTCGCGCCGTCTTGCCTCGATGTTGCGCGAGTAGGTGCGGAAAATGCTCCAGATCAGGAGCGCCTCCGACAAATAGGTGCAAATCCCCAGCCACGGCGTCAGAAATCTGGCGCCGAGCCCGCCGATCAGCATCCCGACCAGCGCCGCCGCCAGAATCGCCATATTGAGCTTGTCTGTGCCGTAGCGGCCTGCCATAAAGCGGCGCAGCGCGTCGCCGAGCTTCTGAAACATACGTCTCCTCCGATCCTGCATTTGCTCTTTCGTCCTTATTATATCCTGCGGACGCGGAAAAGCAAGAACGCACGCCAATCGTTCAAAAATTGTTTACGTCTGCCCGCGCGAGCGTCACCACGGGCACTTCCGGCGGGTTCGCGATGCGAAGCGGCAGGCGGTGGCTCGGGCCAAGGCTCCGGCTGACCACGAGCTGCGTGCGCCCGCGCGTGTAGACCCCGGCGGTGTATTCCGGGAAAAATTCATAGTGCGTGCCGAAGACCGGCCCCAGCAGCGGCAGCCGGACAATGCCGCCGTGTGCGTGCCCGGCGAGCACCGCGTCCACGCCCAGCTCCGCCCACTGCAAGAGCTGGTCGTTCCGATGCGCCAGCATGAGGATGTAAACGTCCTCGCCCTCTTTTTCGCGGATCTCGCGCACCAGCTCGGCGGGTGTTTTCTGATCGGCGGGGCCGTTCGGGTCGTCCACGCCCGCCACCACCATGCGCGCGCCGCCGTTTGTGAGGACGCGGTAGCTGTTTTCCAGCCGGATGGCGCCCGCCGCGTCGAGCATGTCAAACAGCGCCTGCCGCATCCGGCGCGGACAGACCCACTCGTGATTTCCGGTGACATAAAAGACCGGCGCAATGGCGCGCAGCGCCGTCAGCAGCGCGGGAATGTCTGCAAGCCCCGCGACCTCGTCGGCAAGGTCGCCCGTCAGGGCGATGAGGTCGGGCTCTGCGCGGCGCACGGCCTCCAGAAGCCGCGCGTTGTCCCTGCCGAACCGCGCCCCGTGGAGGTCGGAAAGCTGCACGATGCGCAGCCCCGAGAATGCCGCCGGAAGGCGCGCGCTCTCCAGCCGGTACGGCGTTGTCACGAGCGTGCAGTTTCCAAGCCAGCCCGCCGCCGTCAGCGCCGCCAGCGCCGGAAGCACCCAGCGCCCGCGGCGCGCGCCCTGCCTTCTTTTCTCCATCACATCCGCGCCCCTTTCCCAAAAATCCGTGTATACGCAGGCTTTCAAAGACCTCGTAGAGTTTCGCCGCGCACGGCGATGCGCACCACGTGGTTCCCCCTCGCGGCATAGCCGCTTCGGCCTGCGCTAAAAAAGTGCCACTGGCACTTTTTCTGAACGCTGCGGCATCGGACAAAACACAAAACGCCCGGCAAGTGTGGAATTTGTGCGCAAGCAGCGCACAAATTATGCGCGCAGGCGGGTGCGGCCTTTTCAAACGGGAAACCAGCGAAGCGTTTCCCGTTTGAGCGCGAGCCGCGCCCCTTTCGTAAAAAATCTGCGTCTACTGTATCACAGCCGCCGCCGAAAAGGAAGCCGGAACGTGTCTCCGGCGGCAAAAATCCCGTCTTGCCGGTCTCTTTGCCCTTTGCGGGCAGAATTTCTGGATTTTTGGTTGTGATACGGCCGTAAAGATGCTATAATAAGCGGAAATGATAAAATAGACGAGTTATTGGATGTGTATCTGAAGTGAAGTACGGAACCTGGGCCGTTTCGGGCCCAAAAAACAAGGCGGACGTAGAGCGCCTGCGCCGTGCAGGCTATTCCCCCATCACCGCCGCGGTCCTGTGCAGCCGCGGTTACGACACGCCGGGGCTGGCGCGGGAGTTTCTCGCGTGCGACCGGCCCCTGAGCGACCCCTTCGAGCTGCTCGACATGGAGCCTGCCCGCGCGCGCGTGCAGCGGGCGCTGGACAAAAAGGAGCATATCTGCGTGTTCGGCGACTATGACGTGGACGGCATCACGGCGACCTGCCTGATGACCGAGTTTCTGCGTGGGCTCGGCGGACATGTGACCAGCTACATTCCCGCGCGGCTGGAGGAGGGCTACGGCCTGAACCCGCTCGCCATCGACACGCTCAAAAAGCAGGGCGTGCAGCTCATCGTCACCGTTGACTGCGGCATCACCGCCAATGCCGAGGCGGCGCTCTGCCGGGAGCTTGGGATCGATCTGGTCATCACCGACCATCATGAGTGCAAAACCGCGCTGCCGGAGGCAGCCGCCATCGTTGACCCGCACCGCCCCGACCAGACGCCGGGGCCGCTGCACGAGCTGGCGGGCGTCGGCGTGGCGTTCAAGCTCGCCTGCGCCATCGGCGGCGATCAGGCGGCGCTGCTCGACCGGTTTTCTGACCTCCTGTGCCTCGGCACCGTGGCGGACGTCATGCCCCTCACGGGTGAAAACCGCACGATGGTCGCGCGCGGACTTGCCGCGCTGGCAAAGCCCCGCCGCGTCGGCCTTGCGGCGCTGATGGCGGAGTGCTGCACCGGCCGCCAGCCCGTCACCGCGGGCACGATCGGCTATACGCTCGCCCCGCGCATCAATGCCGCCGGCCGGATGGGCGCGGTGGACGTTGCGACCGAGCTGTTTTTGACGCGCGACCCGTCGCGCGCGGCGGATCTCGCCCAGCAGCTATGCCGTCTCAACCGTAAGCGCCAGGAGATCGAGTCGGAGATCTATCAGGCCGCCGTCTCCATGCTGCCGCACACGAACGCGCCCAGCGCCATCGTCCTGTCGGATGAATCGTGGCATCAGGGCGTTGTGGGCATCGTTGCCTCGCGTCTTGCCGAGGAATACAGCTGCCCGACCTTCCTCATCTGCCTCGACGGCGACAAGGGAAAGGCCTCCTCCCGCTCCTACGGTGGCTTCAATCTGTTCGGAGCGCTCCATGCGCTCTCGCCGCTGCTGGAAAGCTACGGCGGGCATGAGCTGGCCGCCGGCTTTACCATCCGCCGCGACCGCATCGACGCCTTCCGCGAGGCGATCTGCGCACGCGCCGAGGAATTTTTCCGCTCCGACGCATGCAGCACGGCGCTGGCCGTGGACTGCGAGATCGCACCGGAGCTGCTGACGCTCCGCAACGTCGAGGCGCTCGACGAGCTGGAGCCGTGCGGCGCGGGCTGCCCGCGTCCGGTGCTCGCCATGCGCGGGCTGAGCGTTCTGGAGCTGAGCGAGGTCGGCGGCGGCAAGCATCTGCGCCTGCGTCTCGGACGCGGACGCGAGAGCTTTCAAGCCATCTTCTTCTCCTCCACCGCGCAGCGCGCGGCGGTCGGCGTGGGAGATCTGGTCGAGATCGCCTTCACGCCGCAGATCAACGAATTCCGCGGCATCCGCTCCGTCCAGCTCAATCTGGTCGATATCCGCCCCGATGCATCGTTCCGAAACCGCGTGCGCGAGCAGTCGGCGCTCTATGCGCGCCACGCCGCCGGCGAGGCGCTTTTGCCGGACGATGCGGCGGCGCTGCTGCCCGAGCGGCAGGAGTTTGTCGATCTGTGGCGCTATCTCAGCGCGCACAACGCCGGAAACGGCCTCTCGGAGGAGCTCGGCTGCCTGAGCCGCAAGATCACCCGCGCCGCAGGCAGGCCCTGCGAGCCGGCGCGGCTGCGCGTGTGCCTCGACGTGCTGGCCGAGCAGCAGCTCATCCGGCTCGAGCTGCACCCCAAATCAGTACATATCACGCTCTGCGCGGGCGGCCGCAAGGTCGATCTGACGAAAAGTGGGATCCTGATCCACCTGAAAGAACAAAAGGCGGGAAAATAAATGACCACAAAAGAAGAACATTACAATTCCATGATGCTCGCCGTGCAGCGCTACGCGCCGAACGCCGATATGGATCTGGTTGAGCGCGCGTACCGCTACGCGGACGAGAAGCACAAAAACCAGCTCCGCAAATCGGGCGAGCCGTATATCATCCACCCGCTCGCCGTGGCGGAGATCGTGGCCGAGATGGGTCTGGACACCGACGCCATCGCGGCGGCGCTGCTGCATGACTGTCTGGAGGACACCGACGCGAGCTTTGAGGAGCTTTCGCGCATGTTCAGCCAGACCATCGCGGAGCTGGTCGAGGGCGTCACCAAGCTGACGCGCGTGCAGTACTCCACGATGGAGGAGCAGCAGATGGAAAATCTGCGCAAGATGTTCATGGCCATGTCCAAGGACATCCGCGTCATCCTCATCAAGATCGCAGACCGCCTGCACAACACGCGCACGCTCCAGTTCCAGACGCCTGCCAAGCAGATCTCCAAGTCCATGGAGACGATGGAGATCTACGCGCCGCTGGCGCACCGGCTCGGCATGCAGAAGATCAAGTGGGAGCTGGAGGACGTGTCTCTCCAGTATCTCGACCCCGACGGCTATCAGCAGATCATCGATTATCTGGAAAAGAACGAAAAGAGCGCCACCAGCTTCATGAACGCCATCCAGTCGAAGATCACAGACCGGCTGGCCTCGGTCGGCATCCACGGCTCGATCTACGGGCGCGTCAAGCATACCTATTCCATCTACCGCAAGATGCGCGCGCAGAACAAGACCATCGACGAGCTGTACGACCTCTATGCCTTCCGCGTGATCGTGGACAACATCGCCGACTGCTACAACGTCCTCGGCCACATCCACGACCTGTTCAGTCCCATTCCCGGCCGCTTCAAGGACTATATCTCCACGCCGAAGCCGAACATGTATCAGTCGCTCCACACGACCGTCATCGGCTCGCAGGGCATCCCGTTCGAGGTGCAGATCCGCACGTGGGAGATGCACCAGACCGCGGAATACGGCGTTGCGGCGCACTGGAAATACAAGCAGCACACCGGCGACGGCTCGGAAAAGGAATTCGAGTGGGTGCGCAGGCTCCTTGAAAACCAGCAGGACGTTGACGCCGACGATTATATCCACTCGCTCAAGGTCGATATGTTCGACGACGAGGTGTTCGTCTTTACGCCCAAGGGCAAGGTCATCTCGCTCCCGTCCGGCTCGACGGTGATCGACTTCGCCTACGCCATCCACTCCGCCGTCGGAAACTCCATGATCGGCGCGAAGGTCAACAACCGCATCGCAAGCTACGATGTGCCGCTGCGAAACGGCGACATCGTCGAGATCCTGACCTCGAAGTCCGCCAAGGGCCCGAGCCGCGACTGGCTGAACATCTGCCGGTCGAATCAGGCGCGCATCAAGATCAAGCAGTGGTTCAAGAAGGAAAAACGCGAGGAGAACATCATCCGCGGCAAGGCCAGCTTCGAGTCGGAGCTGCGGAGGCTGAGCATCGACCCCGACATCCTGCAAAACGACGATGTCCGCGCGGCGGTGCTCAGGCGGGTGTCGTTTGAATCGCTTGACGATCTCTACGCCGCCATCGGCTTCGGCGGCATCACCGCCGTGAAGGCGGTCAACCGCATCAAGGACGAGCTGACCAAGGCCAGCCGCGCCCAGAAGGAGCCGCAGCTTCAGGTCAAGCCGCCGCACACGCCGCCGGCGAGCAATTCCGGCGTGATCGTCGAGGACATCGGCTCGTGCATGATCAAATTCAGCCGCTGCTGCACGCCCGTCCCCGGCGACGACATCATCGGCTTTATCACCAAGGGCTACGGCGTGTCCATCCACCGCAAGGACTGCCCCAACGCCCGTCAGGCCGCCGACCCGGCGCAGTCCGGCCGCTGGGTGCACGTCACCTGGGCGGAGCAGCCCGAGGCGCTTTTCTCCACGTCTCTGGAGCTGGAGACCACCGACCGCGACGGCATGATGCTGGACATCGCGACCATTCTGACGAGCCTGCGCGTACACATCACGGAGATGACCGCGCGGAGCCTCCCCGGCAGCGTCGGTCTCATCAACCTCTCCTTCCCGGTGCACAACCTGACGGAGCTGGAGAGCATCCGCGCGCGCCTGCGCGGCATCTCGGGCGTGACCGAGGTGCGCCGCGGCGCAAATTGAGGCGCCCTGCAACCGTCACCCGCATTTCCCGTTTCGCGCCGTAGGGGTCGGTGCCCACATCGACCCGCAGGAAACGGCCGTTTTATGGCGGCCTTCCGGCGAAACCGCGTTCATTTTCTATTCTACGCCGTAGGGGCGGACGACCCTGTCCGCCCGCCGGAAAATGC
>ERZ1673695.173-NODE-173-length-114294-cov-12.986091_pt1 | contig 114294 bp, 96 predicted proteins | sample MGYA00580225_ERZ1673695 | MGnify/ENA primary metagenome ERZ1673695 (study PRJEB41218, sample SAMN15661739) | gut metagenome | host: Homo sapiens | place: Canada: London | collected 2015-08-20/2019-03-30 | study: EMG produced TPA metagenomics assembly of... | reverse complement strand
CATCCTTCCCTTACGACAGCTCTTATCAACCTTGAAATGTTCTTTGACGCCTCTTAACGTTACAGAGCCCGGAACGTTTACATCCCATGCGTTTGGCACAGTCATTGAAGCACTGTCCGGCGCCGCCCGTCCTTTTCCTCTGCAAATGCTTTCTGATCTCAAGAGAAATAGACGAAGGATGTTTGCCTAAAACTTCGGCAATTTTCTTAAAAGACCTCCTTGAGTTGAGACTGCTCTCTATCCTTATCCTATCTGAGAGTGACAAGTGAGAAAAACAATTCATGGCGAACACTCCATTCAAAAGACAAGGCGGCTAAAGATATTATGATCATACTCCCTCGCAAAAGTTAATGCGACTGGCGTTCTCTTATCTTTTTTGCAGAAGTTATTACGATGCTTATATCACTTGGGGGACGCGGTTACTTTTGCAATTAACAAGCAATAACAATTTGCGGCGCAGGGTGTTGACAGAAAAGGGATTCCACGGTAGAATTTCTTCCTGTCAGGTCACGGACGATTAGTTCAGAGGTAGAACGCTTCCTTGACACGGAAGAGGTCAGAAGTTCAATTCTTCTATCGTCCACCATTGATAATTCAGGGCTTTCGGCTTTCGGCTTTTGCTGGAAGCCCTTTTTTGTATTCAAAAGTAAACGGGCAATAGATGGAAAAGACATAATGGAAATTTTTATAGCAATCGCTGGTATGCCTCTCCGAGGCCGCCTTGTTTTTCCGGTAAGTACGTTCGGTATAAAGTAAGCGTCAAAACTCCCGTACCTATAAATTAAGTCAAAAAGCATGTAAACGCCCCTTATTAAGCATCGCAGAAGGGAGCAGTTTTATGATCGAGAGCAGTAATAAAGATATATATTGTCTGCGGCGCTGCGAATATGCGTAAGGGTGTCGATGGTCTGGCCGCCATCGTAAATCTCAGCCTCGCCTGTGATTTCAGCGGTGAGTCTATGTTTATCTTCTGTAATAAGAGCCGTAACAGGGTGAAGATAATCGAGTGGGACGACGACGGTTTCTGGCTGTATCAGAAGAGGCTTGAACGCGGTACTTTCCCATGGCACGCGGAGGGGAGAGTGAAGAGGATGGTAATCACCAAGGATGCGGGATATGGCAGACTCGGTGCAGAATTCGCCGCTGTGGCTGCTGGGCCCATGTGAGAAGAAAAATTCACGAAGGGATACAGGCAGTCCTACAAGAACAACCAGCCTGCGCCTCACAAAAAGGACTTGAATACTGCGACAGACTCTTCGCTCTTGAACGTGACTATACAAAACTGACGCTGGAAGAGCGCCGTGTCAAAAGACTTGAACAAAGCAAGGCGGTAACGGACGCCTTCTTTGCGTGGGCCTCGAACACCCCCGCCCTCCCTAAATCGGCACTCGGAAGGGCTCTGCACTATGCCCTTGAACAAAGGCCGTTACTTGAGACCTTCTACCTTGACGGCAGATTAGAAATCTCCAACAACATGGCGGAACGAAGCATAAAACCATTCGTCATAGGCAGAAAAAACTGGCTCTTTTCCTGCTCCCCCAAAGGAGCGGAAACCAGCGCAGTCATCTACTCAATAATAGAGAGGGCAAAAGAGAACCACCTCAAACCATACGAATACCTCAAATACATTCTTGAAAACATGCCCAACACGACACCGGAGCGATACCATATTCTCCTGCCCTGGAGCAAAGAGATTCTATGCTGCTGCAAATTGAAAGGCCAGCCGGATTCAATGGCCGGTGACAACGATGAATCCTGTGCCCCTGCCTCCGGTGCTGGACTCAACGACTCTGCAGAACGATAATACAATAGATCTGCTTGTTGGCGTAGGTACGGTAGTTTTGACGCTTACGATTAGCAGACACATATGAATCATCTCTGAGATAAAATTCTCTGCTTGGAGATGATGACCATTTTTTAAAAAATGGTATAATTTTAATTATAGAGTTTATGAGTAACCATACATTACGCCATGGAAGGAAGAGTCAAAATGGTAACCCTGTCCGGAAAGCGCATATTGCTATGCGAAGACCACTCCTTAAATGCCTCTATTACCATAAAAGTACTTGAACATGAGGGAATCTCTGTGGTACACGCAAATAACGGCAAATCTGGCCTTGAGCTGTTTCTTAACGAACCCGACGGTTATTTTGACGCAATCTTGATGGACATCAGCATGCCTGTGATGGACGGCCTTGACGCGGCGAGAGCCATCCGCGCCAGCGCCAAGAAGGATGCCCGTACTATACCGATAATCGCAATGACGGCGAAAGACTGCAGTGCGGACAGGGACAATTCTCTGGCGGCGGGGATGAATGCCCATTTTGCCAAACCGGTGGATCCGACGAACCTGTACAACATTCTGGCGGCGCTGATAAAACCTTAGAATGGAATTTCGGGGAGTATCGGTTATTTTAAGGTTCTGTTATCCGTTTATACATTTAATTTTTATATTAATGGACTGTCTTAAAAAACTAAAAAATCGATATTTTATAGGTGCAGAACGGTGCCGCCTTTTTTTACGTTACGGAGGACTGTTCTGCCTTTTATTTTGTCTGCTGGCCGTTCCCTGGAGAGCCGAGGGCTTTTCTACGATAGATTTCTACCGCGCGGCCAAAAAATACAAGAGCGTTAACCCCTTCGGCGCCGCCGTCCACTGCTCACATGAGACGGGAGACTGGCAGAGCAGGCTTTGGCGCGAAGGTAAAAACGGCGCGGGAATAAAGGCAAACAAGGCCTGGAAGACGTTGGGAATGCCCTATATAGATATATTGAGCGAAGAGCATATCGGCGGAAAGAGTGTAATGGTGAGATCTTCGTTCAGAAAATACAGGTCGCTGAAGAAGTTTCTCGGCGACTATTCCAGGAAAATAAGGGATGATTATCCTATCTCAGCGAAACATAATAATAATATTTGGGGATATCTGGGCGGCCTGTATAAGGGTAGGTATGGGAAATGGGCTACCGATCACAGATATTTTGAAAAATTGGCCCTAAAGGCTGTAAAATTGGCACCGGAGATATATGGCCGCGCGTGGAAGAAGAAACTGCACCGGCAGTTTGAGACCGCGAAGGGCTTCGGGATATTGGAAAAATGGCAGGAGAGGGCCATCGAGACGGCTATGGGAGGCGGATTATGATCAGAGGCATCGGTATTGACCTGTGCGACATCGAACGTATGAAAAAGGCTGTCGCGCGAGAGGGCTTTGTCAAACGTCTGTTCTCAGAGGGCGAGATCGCCTATGCCAAAGACAAGGCGGACGCCGCCTCGCATTATGCCGCGGCCTTTGCCGCGAAGGAGGCTCTGGCTAAGGCCGGCGGCTGGGGGCTTGGGAAGATGGGACTCGATTCCTGCGAGGTGGTTCGCACTGAAAGGGGACCCGTATTCAATTTCAGCGCCGATTTTCAGCGCCGTCTTGAGGAAGAGGGTATAATCCGAGTCTTTCTCAGCCTTTCTCATGAATCCGGCATGGCCGCCGCCATGGTAGTTTTGGAGGGATAACGATGAAAAATTTCTATATGCCGGCGGATATCCGCGAAGCGGATAATATCGCCGCCGCCAAATATGGCGTCCCATCCGTAGTACTGATGGAGAATGCCGCGAAAAACGCCGCCCGCGCGGCTGTCGAACTGGCCGGTGATCCAAAGGACCGTTTTGTCATATTGGCTGGCCGCGGAAACAACGGCGGCGACGGATTTGCCGCGGCGCGCCATCTCCTCATCGGCGGGGCGGCAGTGACAGTATTAAAGAGCGACGCCGACGAGGTTTATAAAAATGACGCCGCGGTAAATCTTGCGATACTGAGACGGTTTGACGGCGAAAGACTGAGGATATTCGATACGCCGGAGCTGACCGATTCCGAGATTTCCTCGCTGATTGGCGGCGCACGCTGCGTGATAGAGGGCTTGCTCGGAACAGGAACGTCCGGCGCGCCGCGTAAAGAGCCGGCACGCCTTATAAGGCTTTTAGAGGGATGTAAAAATGTCCTCGCTCTGGATATCCCTTCGGGGATAGATCCAGAAAGCGGCGGCGTCTATGAGCCATGTATAAGGGCCGCCGAGACAGTCACCTTCCTGGCCCCGAAGTACGGCATGGCCTTTTGTCCGGCGGCGGATTGCTGTGGCCGGATAATAACCGCGGATATTGGCGTGCCGCCCGAGGCTATACTGCCCAGAAGACCAAAAATGTCTCTTTATGAATCCGGCGACCTGCATAGGATGCTGCCGGAAATTTCCCGTAACATACATAAAACTGAGCGCGGCAACCTGCTTGTATATGCCGGCAGCGGCAGCTATCGCGGCGTGCCGCTGCTTACGGTCCGCGGCGCGCTGCGCGCCGGCGCTGGGCTTGTTTTTGCGGCGGTTCCTGACTTTATCGCCCCCCATATCTCCGCGGAGCTGCCGGAGGCTATCGTCCTGCCGCTCGCGACGAGAAACGGAGAGGTCGAAGGCACGTCGGCCTCCGCCGTCATCTCCGAATGGCTGCCAAAATGCGCGGCGCTTGTAGCGGGGCCAGGATGCGGCCGTTCCGAGGGGGTGGAGGAGCTCTTCCTCTGGCTCTGGAAAAACTGCCGCCTGCCGCTGCTGCTGGACGCCGATATGCTCTGGTTCTATGGCCGAAATCTGTCTGAGCTGGCACCGCGGGCAGACGTCCTGCTGACGCCGCACAGCGCTGAGGCCGGACGCATTCTCGGCCTTACTCCCGCGGAGGTGGACTCGAAGCGGGCCGAGTGCGTTCTCTCGCTTACCGCTAAGACGGGACAGGCACTGCTTAAGGGGAGGAACACGCTGGTCGCCTCCTCGGAAGAGCTGCGTATGATCGCTGCGGGGTCGCCGTCGCTGGCCGTTCCCGGATCGGGCGACGTGCTGAGCGGTATCATCGGCGCGTTTATCGCCGCGGGGATTCCGATAGCCGACGCCGCTACGGCGGGCGCGCTGGCGCACGGATTAGCGGGAGAGGCTTTGGAGGCGCGCCTTGGGGTACGCGGAGCGCTCGCAGGGGAGATTGCCGATGAGATTCCGGCAGTGCTTAAGTAACAGTTTCATAATTACAAGCGAGAGTCCGGAAGAGACCTTCCTCGTGGGGAAGGCTCTGGGGAATGCGGCATATCCTGGACTGCTCGTTCTGCTCAAAGGTTCTCTCGGAATGGGGAAGACGAAGCTGACGCAGGGCGTGGGGCACGCGCTGGGTTACGAACGCGTAAAGAGCCCGACATTTATCATCATGAGCGAATACGAGGGCGCGGTCCCGCTTCTTCATGCCGACCTTTACCGGCTGGAAGATGAGGCGGAGATCAATTCTCTTGGAATAGAGGAATATCTCGAAGAGGGCTTCACGGCGGTGGTGGAGTGGGCTGAACGATGGACGGAGGCTCCGGATGGCGACAGGATAGACGTTGAATTTGAGGCGGCCCCCGGAGACGGTGAATCCAGAAGTTTGACATTCACAGGTTACGGAGAGGCGGCCTGCGAAGCTCTTCGGAGGGTTGTGGAGGAGATAAAAACGATGGTGAGTGCGGAATGAAAATACTGGGGATAAACTGTGCCGGACGCTGGACGAACGTCGGCCTTGCCATAAACGGAAATATCATCGGAGAGCGCAATCTTGAACTTGGCCGCCGTCAGTCCGAGGAACTGCCGCTCATAACGGCGGACCTTCTTGATGAGGCAAGAATGACGATGTCTGACTTAGAGCTTCTCGCGGTCGGTGTGGGGCCGGGGTATTATACGGGCATTCGTGCCGGTATCGCCTACGGGGCGGCCCTCGCGGAGGCGCTGCTTTTGCCCGTGGTGCCGCTGTCGTCGCTGGAGATCTTCATCTGGGACTTGAAAGATAGATATGACTGCCTCGTGCCGGTCTTTAAGGCAAAGCGCACCCACTGTTACGCTGCGGTCTACGATTCGCGCAAAGGCGCCGCCGCCGTCCCCCCTGTGTTCGTCTCCGAAGATGCGCTGCTGCAGACGCTTAAAGGATATCCCGACGCGGTGATCGTCTCTCCAGACGTCGCCCAGTACGGGAGACTGCGGGAAAGCGGCTGTCCCGTAATTGAACGCGAGAGCGCCTCCGGCGGAGCCTGCGCTCAAATGGGCTGGATCTACGCGGCAAAGGCGCTCTCTCCGCGGGAAGTCCAGGCGCAATATCTGCGCGAACCGGACATCGGCCCCACTGACAGATAAATTGTTCATAATATTTTAAAGTTATCAGAAAATAAAGAATTTAATCTTTTCCTTGAATAAATGCGCAAACTTTGGCATAATACGGGAAGTTATGCCAATCGAGTCTCAGTAGTTCTGGTTGACAGACAAAATCGATTAGATGTGTGGAAGGAAGGTGGGTCTTTTGGCGAAGAAGTTCAACATCGACGTTGTTGAGAAGTGGTGTAAAGGATGTGGCCTCTGTATCGCTATATGCCCCAAGAAGGTTCTGGAACTTAACGATCAGGTTAAGAGCGTAGCGGTTCGTCCGGAGGACTGCATTGGCTGCCGCCAGTGCGAGAATATCTGCCCGGACCTGGCAATCACTGTTAAGGAGTGTGAATAACCATGGCCCAGAACGAATTTTGGCAGGGTAATAAGGCCATAGCAATGGGCGCTATCGCCGCCGGCTGCAGGTTCTTCGGCGGATATCCGATCACCCCGTCAACAGAAGTTATGGAAGTTATGTCCGAAGAGCTCCCGAAGCTGGGCGGAAAGTTCGTCCAGATGGAGGACGAGATCGGCGGAATCGCCGCTACCCTTGGCGCCTCGATAGCAGGCCTTAAGGCGATGACGGCGAGCTCAGGCCCCGGAATTTCCCTCAAACAGGAGCTTCTCGGTTATGGATATATCGCGGAGATCCCGATGGTTCTCGCCGACATCCAGCGCGGCGGTCCCTCGACCGGGCTTCCCACGAAGGTTTCCCAGGCTGACGTAATGCAGGCCAAGTGGGGAACACACGGCGACCACGCAACGATCGCCTACGCCCCCTGCTCAATTCAGGAGTGCTACACGATCACGATCAAGGCCTTCAACATGGCCGAACGCTTCCGTCAGCCGGTACTCGTCATGGCTGATGAGGTCATTGGACACATGCGCGAGAAGATCGTCATCCCTGAGCCCGGGAGCTATGAGGTCGTAGACCGCAAGAAGCCGACCGTAGCGCCCGACGATTTCGTGCCCTATCGCCCCGATGCCGACGACGTTCCTCCGATGCCCGCCTTCGGCGACGGCTATCGCTGGCATGTGACGGGTCTCACCACCAATGAGTGGGGCTTCCCGACAAACGACGCTCCCGACATCGACCTCAAGGCTAACCGCATCATCCGCAAGGTTGACCGCTGCCGCGACGAGATCGTTGAATACAGAGAAGATTTCATGGAAGACGCCGAGATCGTGGTCGTATCATACGGCTCCGTCTCCCGTTCCTCGCTCCGCGCGATCCGCGAGCTCCGCGAGCAGGGAGTCAAGGTCGGACATTTCCGTCCGATCACACTCTGGCCCTTCCCGGATAAAGAAATAGCCGCGTTCTCGAAGAGAGTAAAGCACATCATCGTTCCGGAACTCAATGCCGGACAGATGGTGCTGGAAGTCGAGAGAGCCGTCAAGGCCAACTGCGAAGTACACAGTAAGAGCCTTATCAACGGCGAACTCTACAAGCCGGCTGAGATTATGTCCTTCATCAAGGAGGTGGCGTAACTATGCCACGCGAAGATGTAAAGAAACTTCTGCGCACTAAGTTCATGCCCCATATCTGGTGCCCCGGCTGCGGACACGGAATTATCATGCACTCCATCCTCCGCGCCATTTCAGACCTGAACATCCCGAAGGAAAAGGTCTGTATCTCATCAGGTATCGGCTGCTCAAGCCGTATGCCCGGCTATATCGACGCCTGCACGCTCCACACGGCGCATGGCCGTTCACTCGCCTTCGCGACGGGTGTCAAGCTGGCCAACCCCGAACTCACGATCGTCAACGTCATGGGCGACGGTGACGGCACCGCGATCGGCGGCAACCACTTCATCCATGCCTGCCGCCGCAATATCGGTATCACCGCCGTTCTGATGAACAACAACATCTACGGTATGACCGGCGGGCAGGCTTCGCCGACGACGCCGGAAGGCGCCTTCGCTGCAACGGCCCCCTATGGATCAATCGACCCGACGTTCGACATCTGCAAACTGGCAGCCGGCGCCGGCGCGACCTATGTCGCCCGCGCGACAGTCGCCAACCCCGTGATGTGCGAGCAGATACTGAAAAAGGCGATCGAACATCAGAAGAAGGGTTTTGCGCTCGTCGAGATCATCTCGTTCTGCCACACGCAGTTTGGCCGCAAGAACAAGCGCAGCCGCCCGACGGACAACATTAAGTTCCTCAAGGAGCATACTGTCCTCAAGGCGCAGGCTGACAAGATGACGCCCGAAGAGCTTGAGGGCAAGATCGTTGTCGGCGAATTCGTCAACATAGAGAACGCCCGCGAGTACACGGACCGTTACAACGACGTCATCGCGCGCGCGCAGGGAAAGGCATAGGAGGTACGGATCATGGGCGATCGTTTTGAAATTCGCGTTGCTGGATCCGGCGGACAGGGAGTCATTCTCGCCGCAGTGATCCTGGGTGAGGCGGCTGCACTCCGTACAGAGGGCCTCAATTCAGTACAGAGCCAGGCTTACGGCCCTGAGGCCCGCGGCGGCGCTTCCAAGTCGGAAGTTGTTTACGACCGCGGCGAAATAGACTATCCGAAGGCTGCCCATCCCAACCTTCAGGTCATCCTCACACAGAAGGCGTGCGACACCTACAGCCATGATACGGCGAAGGGCGCGACAGTCATCCTCGACGACTTCTTTGTGACGGACCCCCCGAAGCTTGACGCCGAAGTCTACATGCTCCCCATCGTCAGAACGGCGCGTGAGAAGCTTGGACGCGAGATCGTTGTCAACATGGTGGCGCTCGGTACGGCGGCGAAGGTGCTTGAGGACAAGGGACTGACAAAGCCCCAGGCGATCAAGGATGCTATCCTTGCCCGCGTTCCCAAGGGAACCGAAGAGCTCAATGAAAAGGCCTTCGACGAGGGCTACAAGATGATGTCTGAGGCGGTAGCGGCGAAGAAGTAACTTCGCGGCAAAAGCCATAGAATATCAAGAGAGGCTTCCTTCCGAGGAGGCCTCTTTTTTTAGTTTCAATATCACATGGATAAGACGGGTGCCGTATAAATGAAAAAGCCTCCGCGCCGGTCAATGCGCGGAGGCTGCGTCAGTTTTGCAGATGGCTTATGGACGGGCTGTGAGCCACTGCTGCACACGTTCACCCTTAGGCAGATATTCCATATCCTTCCACGTGTAGAAGAAGCCCTCTGCGGCCTGCACGGCGTAGCCGTCCTGGCGGTGGTCGAGCACGTCGTAGCTGTCCATAAAGATGATCACATCATCGGTGGTCTTTTCCGTGCCCATCGTATCGTAACCGATGATGACGCGCCAATGTCCGCCCCAGTACATATTTTCAACCATCACCGGCACGCCCTCTTTAAGGTTCTTGAGGACAAAGTCTTTGAACTGCTGAGGATTTTCAAAGTCATAGCTTTTGCCCTGAGGGCGGTCCAGACTTGAAGCCACTTTCCAGCCGATGGACTTGAAGAACTTTACCATGCCGGAGGTCGAGGTACCCATTTCGCCGCCTTTCTTAGGTTCGTGCAGCGTGTCCATAAGGATGGAGAGCATATGCTCGTCATACTTTTTGTTCCCGAAGTAATAGAGCACCGTGAGGGCGGCGGCCGGTCCGCAGGTGACCTCCGTCGTCTGCTGGTAGGTAGGGAAGCCGCTCAGTATAGTGAGGCCCTTGTTGCTGCTTGTTAATGTGAAGTAATCCTTTGACGGAAAATATGGGGAATCCTTAACATCGCCTGCGGCGTTATAGGAAGAGGCGCCAGCTGACTTGGTATCCAGCTCCGGCGGAAAGGGCACGACCCGCTCCGCTGCACCCGCCGCCGAGGTACAGCATATTATCAGGGCAGTTATCGCCGCGTTAAGTTGCAGTTTTTTCATGTAAGTGTGTCTCCTTTTTACTATAAACTTGACAGCCATAAATTTATGGCCGGTTTATTATATTCTGATAAAATCCCCAGTATATTTCAAGGGGTTAAGACTCATTTGTACCGCAGATGAGATTATAGAGCGTGCGGAAGAGCTGCTCCGGCTCTATCGGTTTTGCGAGGTGCGCGTTCATTCCCGCCCGGCGGCTGTCTTCGATGTCGGACTCAAAGGCGTTTGCCGTCATCGCGATAATGGGGATGCTATTCGCGTCGGCATTGCTCAGGTGGCGGATGTTGTTCGCCGCCTGCAGGCCGTCCATCAGCGGCATGCGGATGTCCATCAGTATGGCGTCGTACCAGCCCGGCGCCGATTTGCTGAACAGCTCAATGGCCCGCAAACCGTTTTCCGCATGTTCGACGGCGAAGCCCTTTCCTTCGAGCAGTTTTTTCGCCACTTCGACGTTCAGAGGATGATCTTCCGCCAGAAGCAGACGGTGTCCGCGGAAATTAAAGTCCTCCGTCCGCACGGCTTTTATAACCTCTTTTTCACCCAGGGCTCTCTCAAAGGCGGAGATGAGGGAGCTTTTATAGATGGGCTTGCCCATAAGGAGGTTGACGCCGGCCAGCTTTGCCTCGTGCTCTATCGACGACCAGTCGTAGGCGGTCATTATGATGATCGTCACCTCCGGGCCGACAGTAGCGCGAATGCGTTTTGCGGTCTCGATGCCGTCCATCCCGGGCATCTTCCAGTCAAGCAGGATCAAGTCGTAGTACTTGTTGTCCCGCCATTTTTCTTCGACGAGAGCTACCGCCTTTTCTCCGCTGTCGACCCATTCGGCCTGCAGCCCCATCTCTTTGAGGGTGGTCACCGTATGTTCGCACACGGTGATGTCATCGTCCACCACTAGCGTACGGAGGTTTGTGAAGCTGCGGAGGCTTTTCTTATGTCCCTTCACACGCGATTCTTCCGTGATGCCTAGCCGGACCTCCACGGTGAACTCGGTTCCCACGCCTTTGATAGAGCGGACGTCGATGTGCCCGTCCATCATATCGACGATACTTTTACAGATCGCAAGCCCGAGGCCGGTGCCGCCGTAGAGGGAGGTCGAACCGCTGTACTCCTGCGCGAACGGCTCAAAAAGCCGGGGGAGAAATTCGTCGGAGATGCCGCATCCGGTATCGTTTATCACGAAGCGGAGCAGGGCGCCGTCCTTAAATTTTTGGCGCTGTTCCACACTAAAGCCGACCCTGCCGCCCTCCGGCGTAAATTTAACGGCGTTGCTGAGAATATTTATCAGCACCTGCTGCAGTTTCATTGCGTCTCCAACGTAATAATCCTCCGTACCGCTCTTCACGAGACATTCATAATCGACTTTTTTCTCCTGAGCCTGTGCGTAACAGATAGAGTTGATACCGTTGATAAATTCCTCAAAGGGGATGTTTTCGTTTTTCAGCAGCATCTTGCCGCTCTCGATGCGGCTCATGTCAAGGATGTCATTTATGAGTGAAAGCAGATAACGCGAGGAGATGCCGATCTTTGAGATGCAGTCGGCCACCTCGCCGTCGTTGCCGATGGACTGCGCGGCGATGGCGCTCATCCCGATGATGGCGTTCATCGGCGTCCTGATCTCATGAGACATACGCGAGAGGAAGTTGCTTTTCGCGGTGTTTGCCTGCTCCGCGGCGGCAAGCGCGGCTGCGAGGATATCCTTCTGCCGCTGCTCCTCTTCATAAATGTCGGTTATGTCGCGTTCGGTGAGGAGTATTTTTTTTGTCTCCCTGTCGATATACGAAAAACAGAGTTTCTTTCGGCCCTGCGAGCCGTCTTTTTGTACGGCGGTGTAATATACCGTATATGTCGGCGCTTCACCAAGCTGGCGGCAGACATTATCCAGTGACTTTTCCATAATTACGCGCTCCCGGTCGCAGGGAACCGCGCAGTTTTCGATATGTTCTTTGGTTGCCCGCGCAAAATCGCTGCAGTGCGACGGAGGGAGCACTGCGCCGGAATTTTTGTTTCCAAAACAGGTGGCGTGCCCGCTGATGCCGTCGATGAAAGCGACGTAGTCATAGTCCTGTTCTACGGCTTTGTCTATCAGGCTCTTCATGAGCCGCTCTCCGGTGATGTCCTCTGAATAGAGGAATCCATGGAGATCGCCGCTGTTGGGGGCTATTTTCAGACGGAAAGTGGCCCGCACGAACCTGATGCTGCCGTCGGGGAAGAGCCGGTGGTATTCTGCGGATTTTGAATGTTCTCCTCTATTGAAATCGCGCAGCAGATTTTTCGCGGAATAGAATTCTCTCACCGTTTTGATATCGTCCTTACCTACGGCGAACCCGGTCATTTTGTCACAGAATTCGGAAAAAGTCTCTGTCTTATTGATATCGCCGATGAGATATTCAGGGCGGGAACTCTTTTTGCTGATGATCCTGTCCTGGGTTATGTTTATCCTGTAGTTGACCAGCGTGCTGGTTTCAAGTATCTCAGAGTAGGCCTTCTCTTCCTCATAACGGATTTCGAGCAGCTCCTGTTCGGTCACGTCGACGCTTGTTCCGATCGCGTGAAGAGGCCTGCCTGAGCGGTCCGGGACCGTAGTATATGTGACCCTCTCCCAGCGGTAACTGTCAGTATCGCTTTTTTTGACGCGTATGACCTCCGAAAGGGAACGCTCTCCGGCCTCCATCCTCTCATAGAGGCCGCGGAATTTTTCAACGTCGTCCGGGTGCACGAGTCCGAGGGAGATAATGCTCTCGGGCGCATTTTCAATCGTCTGGTCCAATTTATTGGCGGTCTCCGCGGTGTGGCTCCGTATGATCTGTTTTTTTGCGAAGTCGTAACTCCAGACGGTCATTCCGGACTGTGAGGCGGCGACTTTAAACTGCTCTTCCAGATCTTTGTACTCATCAAGCGAAAGCGCGGTGGCGACCGACCTTAAGGGCGTGCCCTGTTTATCGAAGATGTTAGTGTAATGCACCCTCATCCATTTATATGCGCTCCCGCCGGCTGCGCGAACCCTTAAATCGTGGACGACGTCTTTCTCCCCGGCCTTCATTTTTATGTGCATTTCACGGTATTTTTCGCAGTCGTCCTCATGGATAAAGCCGTTTTCAATGAGTTTCTCCGGAAAATTCTCTATTACTGCCGGCAATTTATGGATAGAATGTGAAAAGTCACGGATGTAAGCTTTGTCTGCGGCGATGTCATATTCCCAATATTCGAGCCCCGCGTGATTGATCGCCGCCGCAAGCTTGATCCTGCTCTCTTCAAGCTCATCTTCCGCCTGTTTCTGCTGAGTGATATCGACAAAAACGCAGAAGAAAAATTCCTCGCCGTTCTCATCTTTCATCAGCTCGCCGCGCAGGTGTATCCACTTGACGCTGCCGTCTTTGCAGACCAGGCGGTTCTCGGTCACGATCGTCGTGCTGCCGCCGGCGAGCTGGGAGCGTATCTTATCGTGTATCGCCGCGCCGTCTTCGGGATAGATGACGGCTGCTATACTGTTGCCCATCTGCATAAACTCCTCCCGCGTGTAGCCGAGGAATTTAAAGAGGCCGTCGTTGGCGGATATGATCGTCCAACGATCGTCAAAGCGGCATCTGAACGCCGCGCCCGGGATTGAGTTATATATTAGAGAGATCTCGTCCAGGCTTATGCGGAGGTTCTTGTATACGGAATCCATCTCCAGCCTTGCCATTCTCTCATCCGTTATATCATAAAAATACTCGACAAAGGCCTCTCTCCCGCGCCAATTCAGCTTTTTTCCGCTGACGGAAAAATATCGTCCCAATTTTTCGAGGTAAAGTTCGCTTTTGGTGATCGCGTTGGCGGTAAACAGCCCGACGGTACAGAAGCTGCAGGGCGAGGCCTCGTCCAGCATATAGTCATAACATTTTTTGCCCCGATAGCCGCCTGGTTCTTTTCCGGCCATTTTGTAGGCGGCGTTATTGACATATAGTATCTCATAGCTCTCCGCGTCACAGACGATGACCGCGATATCCGACTGGGCCAATACCTCTTGAAATAGCTCGGTATTTTCCGCACCGCACGGTGCGGCAGGGCACGAACGTCTTACCTCCAGAGACAAAAGTTTACCGCCGTTTGCCGCGGCCGCCAGTAAAAACGATGTTTCACCGCTTACAGCTTTAAGAAAGGCGGACCCGCCCTCGTTTGTTTCCATTTCATCCTTAAAGGAAACGACGGCGGGGAAGGACTCCTTGGCGAAAGCGGCCAGGGCGCGGAGAGAATCGTCCGAGCCCTCCGTCGTCGTTCCATCAATTACCAGCTCGAAGTCTTTTGAGAGAGATAACGCTGCCGCTGTCATATCTCCGCTGTTAAAGAGCGCTCCGCAAAGGCGTTCCAGCAGCTTAAGTGCGGAATATTTACCGTTCATTGTCAAATCGTCTCTTTTCCGTTTCCTCTGATGTGTACGGTATCTTCATCGTGGCCTCGTCCCATATGCAGCAGCAGTGCCTGCCTCTTCTTTTGGCCGCGTAGAGCGCCGCGTCAGCCTCTTCCATCAGCCTTTTCATATTCGGCTCGCCTTTGAAGACTGTAAGTCCCACTGAACATGATATGGGGTCCTCAAAACCGGACTGGCATACCTTCGTGCAAAAATCGCTGCCGCGTTGGAGCGCCGTCTCCTTGGAGGGCAGATTTTTGAGCAGAACGACGAATTCATCTCCGCCAATACGGGCCGCGATGTCGTATGTGCGAAGGTTCTCTTTCAATGCGTAGGCAAAGGCCTTTATCGCGCTGTCTCCCCAGCTGTGTCCCCTGGTATCGTTATACATTTTCAGATTGTCCATATCCAGCATATAGAAGGCGTGAAGCATCTCTTTGTCGGAAAAATCTCCGGCGCGCAGGGTAGTTTCAAAGCCCCGCCTGTTATAGATCCCGGTCAGGTAGTCGAAAAACGCCTCTTTTATGATCTCGTTCCGGCCCTCGGTCGCCCGCATTTCTGCGCGCAGCCGTGCGTTTTCCAGGACGGTCTCGACTCGCTGCCGCAGGACGGCGGGAACATAAGGCTTGGCGATGAATTCATCCGCACCCATCGCCAATGCCCGCTCTTCGCTCTTTTCCCCCGCCACCGAGGTGATGATTATTGGGATATTTTTTAACGTCTCGTCCGCTTTGATGAGGGCCAGCAGCTCAAAGCCATCCATGACCGGCATCAGCAGGTCGAGCAGTATTATCTTTACCTTCCGCCCGTGCCGTTTAAGGTATTCCAAGGCCGCTGCGCCGTTTTCCGCTTCGGCGGTGGCGTGGATGCCGCTGAACATCTTTGAGAGGATGGCGCGGTTGACCCATTCGTCGTCCACGATCAGTATCAAATTTTTGTCGGCGGATGTTTTGCCTTCCCCTTCGGGAAACTCCACCGTTTTCAGGGAGGAGGATAAGATATAGCCGTCATTATTATCTTTCGCCGCCGCACAGTATTTCAGATACCCCAGCATGGAGTCCGCAAAGATGGATATTTCGCTGGCGGAATCATACCCGGCGGTAATCCGGCTCATCGCGGCGATGTGTTGGAGCAGAGCCATAAGCGTGTTGAAGAATACCGACGAGGCACGCCCGATGTCAGTATCCTTCCGCACCGTACCCTCTTTGACGCCGATTCTATAGGACTCGGTGAGGCGTTCTCTTATGGGTAGCATGCCGTCGGTATATTTTTTCAGCAGATGATCTGAAAGCTCTTTTCTGGCAAAGGCGCTTTCCAGCTCCCTGAAGAAGATAAAAATCTCAGGGCTGTCGGCCAATATCTTTTCCTGCTGCGTTATATAAAGACGCAGCCTCTCTAAGCCGGAAAGATCTGCATAACCGGCGGAATCACAGGACTCCAGCATCTGCCCAGCAGTATATTGAAAGACTATCTCCAGCAGAGCGGATATTACGTCCTCTTTTGTCGTAAATGGGCAGCTTTTGACATCGGCGGTGCTTCCGCCGATGCCGGAGATCGTCTCCATCGATGTTAACGAAAGGCCGTCTCTTATAAATAGAGCAAAGGCTCTTTCAAGAAATTCAAGTGTCGGTTTTTCAAAAGTCTGTCGGCCGAATTTCAGGTCAAATATCCGCATTGAAGGAGGCCTCCGTATGATTTCAGCTTCACTGAAACCATCTATTTCATGATTGCAGTATCATTCCAACTTTTGCACCATAACATAACATAAACTATAATAATTATCAACAACATATGTTAGTATAGAAAAATCACCCCGCAAATGAATAGTCTACTGTAAAAATGACAAAATTTGTTGGACTTTTGTTGGACTTTATATAATATCCTTTTATAACTACTTTGCGCTGTGGGAGGCGGGCCATGTTCAAGCGACTGAAACTGAGATATTTTTTTACGGATAGGGCCCTATGTGTACTGTTAATTACCGCTCTCGCGCTTCTTTATATTCTTGCCTCCTGGCTCGTGACGCAGGAGAACGCAAAGCTGAGCCTCGATTCGCCTTTCTCGCACCTATATATCAGAGGTACTTACAGCGTTGACGGCGGCCCGGAAAAGGAGCTGCGTGAAGATACGCGCTTCGATTTAAGCGGTCATAGAAACATCGTTGTAACGGGACGTCTCTCCGAGAACGTGGAGAAAAAAGATTTTGTCATGCTGCGCATTACCGACCTGCGGATCAGGTTATTCAGGAATGGTACGCAGATATACAGCTTTGGCTATGACCGCTCGACGTCGCCATATGTCAGAAGCCCCGGCAATGTGTGGCATTTTTTTGCCTCACCGGGCATAGCGAAGGATGACGATATCAGGCTGGAGATATCAAATGTTTATAAGAAGGTGCACTACAGCAGCGTTAACGTCCTGCTCAATGAGATGTACAGCGGCTCTCCCGACGCGCTCTACCGAATGGTCTTCACAAAGCATGGTTTCTCCTTTGTGGTGGGAATATTCGTCTTTTTTCTGGGGCTGCTGGAATTATGCACGGCGCTGTTACTGCTGTTTTTGAAACGGCACAAGACGAAAGATCTCTTTTATGGCGCGGCCTTTACCATCAGCAGCGGCATATGGTTTTCCATACAGTTTGACATCTTGCCGCTTCTAGTGCCCTATCCGGCTTTCATCGGAAGTCTTGATATGTACGGGCTGTATTTCATGGGGATATTTTTTACTCTTTATATCTCGACATACACCACCGGCAGACGCCGTATGACGCTGATGGCCTACTCCATATTTCAGGCCGTGAGCGTTATCTTCGTCGAGGCCCGCCAGCTGGCTGGCAGAATAGATGTATATGACACCTCGTTCTATGGATCGAATATCCTCATGGGTGCGCTGGCGGTCTCGCTCCTGGCGCTGCTATGTGAACGGAGAAAAAGGCGGAAAACCTTCAGCACGGCGGTACTTTTCTCCGTTCTGCCCGTCGCTGCCGGCGGATGTCTTGATATTCTGTTCTTTTGGGGAAATCATTATAACGCCAATCTATGGACGCGCACGGGATTTCTCATCTTTGTATCGGTGCAGTGGGGAATAGTCGTCTGGCAGTTTAAACGAAACGCTGACGCCGCCGCCGAGACAGATTCGATGGAGAGGGCGCTCATCCAGAGCCGGGTGGCGATAATGCTTTCGCAAATACAGCCGCATTTCCTCTACAATGCCCTCGCGGCGATCAAGGCTCTCTGTGCCAAAGACCCGGAGACGGCGCGCGAGGCTATAACACGCTTTTCAAAATATCTTCGCGGCAATATGGACTCACTCTCACATGAACCGCTGATAACCTTTGACCGGGAGCTTGCCCATATGAAAAACTATCTCTACATAGAGGAGCTGCGCTTCGGAGATGACGTCCGGGTCAAGTATGATATCACGGCAAGCCGTTTTCTGATACCGGTGCTCACTATCCAGCCCCTTGTTGAAAACGCCATCCGCTACGGCATTACCCAGAAAGAGGGTGGGGGCACGATCACCATCTCATCGGCGGAGACCGGGAGTGGATACTTGGTTAAGGTCTCCGACGACGGCGTGGGGTTTGACCCGGAGAGGGTCAATAATGACGACAGAAGCCATGTAGGAATAGAAAATACGCGAAAGAGGCTGGAGACGCTTTGCGGCGGCAGCCTGTCGGTCATAAGCGCGGTCGGCGGCGGTACTGTGGTGGAAATCTTTATTCCCAAGCGTAAAGGCCAAGAACCTGGCGTTAGGAGTGTATAAGTTATGAAAATCATTGCGGTAGACGACGAAAAACTTGTCCTTGAGGATCTTGTGGAGCAGCTGGTATCGCTTCCCTACGTGTCAAAAGTCAAGGGTTTCACAAAACCGGCGGAGGCTCTTAAGTATATAGAGGAAAATAATATCGACGCCGCCTTTGTCGACATCAATATGCGCGGCATGGACGGGCTGGCGCTTGCCACGGAGATAAACAGAATATCGCCTACGGCCGCGGTGATCTTCCTCACCGGGTATTCCGAATACGCGGTGGATGCCTTTAAGCTTCGTGCCTCCGGATATCTGCTGAAACCGGCCTCTATTGAGGATATTGAGGCGGAGTTGGCCAATCTGCGTCTCTCCGTGGCGAAGGATAGGGGATGTCGGCTGCGCGTCCAGACCTTTGGCAACTTTGAGGTCTTCTCGGGCGACAGGCCAGTACATTTTAAAAGAGCAAAGTCAAAGGAGCTGTTCGCCTATCTGATCGACCGGCGCGGGGCGGGCGCGACGATGGCGGAGATTGCCGCCATACTATGGGAATGTAAAAATTATGACCGCTCTCTGTTCAACCAGATACATACCTTCATCTCCGACCTGATCGCGGCGCTGAGGGCCGAGGGCGCAGACGACGTCATTATCAAGGGACGGAACAACGTGGCGGTGAATCCCGAGATGATCGACTGCGATTATTACCGCTTTCTGCGCGGTGAGGTCGCCGCGGTAAATTCCTTTACGGGGGAGTATATGAAGAACTACAGTTGGGCGGAGTTTACGGTTGGATACCTGACAAAGGTAAGCGGGCGCGGGCGGAATAAAGTTTGACCGGCCTATGAGCCGCTTTTGTGCTCTTTCCAAAGTGCGAAAAATATCATCGCCGCTCCTGCGGACAGAAAAATATCCGCCGCGTTTATCCATAACCCGCCTCGGAAAAATATCTCCGACATAGGAAGCGGAAGCCAGTCGATCACCTGTCCGCAGGACAGTCTGTCCATGAGATTACCGGCGGCCCCGCCGAGCATAAAACCGCCGCCGAGACGGAAAAGCGGCCCCCGCCAGCGCGCGCAGTGTACACAAAGAATCAATAATATCAATAAGATAACTGCGCTGGCCGCCGTAACCACGGAAGATCCGGTCTCGCTGAAGAGCCCGAAAGAGAGACCGGCGTTAAGGCTGGTGTTCCATCCCAGCCTTAACGCCGCATATTTCGTCAGCCTGTCAGCGAAGAGAGAGATAAAAAAGGCGGCGGGGCATATCAGCGCTGCTTTCGAAGATATATATTCTCTCAATTCGCGTCCCCCTCCATATATATTTTATTTTTTGACGGACTCCGGCAGCCTATCAAGCGGCAGCGGCGGGCTGAAAAGGTACCCCTGGTATGCCCGGCAGCCTATCTCCTCAAGCGCCTCCATGATGGCCTCGTTCTCCACATATTCGGCGATGACCTTAAATCCGAGCGAGCGGGAGAGCCCCATGATGGAGGCGATTATCTCGCGGCTTCTCTGATTGTGCAGGATATCCTTTATGATCGCTCCATCGAGCTTTACCGTCCCAAAGATGCCGCTCTGCAAAAACTTGACTGACGTATGTCCCATGGAAAAATCGTCGATCTCCAGATGAAAACCCAAAGCGCATATCCTCCGGAGACGCTCCTCCGTTCGCGGGTCGGAGCTGAGAGCCATCTGCTCTGTGACCTCGAGGTTGATCTTTCCGGCGTTTATCTTTCCGCTGAGAGCGGCTTTTTTCAGGAACTGTTCAAAGGCGTCGGTCTCGATCGTCAGACCGGATACGTTGACGCTCACGGATATTTCGCTGCCCAAGGCATTCTGCACAAGCGGCAGATCCTTCGCGGCACGTATTATTATATTCTCTTCCAGTTCCGAGAGGAAGCCCTTCTCTTCGGCCAGCTTTATGATAAGTGGGGGATAGATAAAGCCGAAGCGGCGGTGGTTCCAGCGCAGCAGCGCCTCCGCGCCGATACAGCGCCTTTTGTCGTCAAACTGCGGCTGATAATAGAGCATCAGTTCATGTGAGAAAAGCGCGTAATCGAGATCTTCCGCCAGCTCCTTCGCCACGGCCCCCATCGTTCCGTAAAGCTCTGTCAGCATCACCGGTGAGCGTTTCACCTCCTGTTCCTGCAGCAGCCTCACAAGGGCGTTCATTTGTTTGTTGGAGATAAGCTCCTGCTCTTTGTCTGAAAAGAGAATAAAGGGACGGTAGATGAAGACGCCGACGATCATATTTACCAGCTGGAGCAGCACGCCGGCCATAGATCCTGTCGAAGCATAGCCGCCGTAGAGCACCGGCGTAGTCCATTCAACGGCGTTGACGGTGACCGGGAGCAGTTCAAAGTAAAAGGCGGCATATGAGATCAGACATGAGGTTATCGGCGTCAGGATAAAGGGGATCAGGAATATTGGGTTGAGCACCACCGGCAGGCCGATGAGCATGATCTCGTTGACATTGAAGAGCATCGGCAGAAAAGCGAGCTTGGCAAGGTTGCGGCTGCTGGGCCTCTTAGAAAAAATAAGTACGGCGGCCAACAGCGAGATAGCGCCGCCGCAGCCGCCCATATATACAAAGGTGTCAAAGAAGGTCTTCGTTAATATCTCGCTGGGAACCAGCCCTACGGCAAGCATTGAATGGTTTACCTCTATGCCGGGGTAAAAGACGGTTTTGATAACACTGTCGAGCACGTTGTTGCCGTGGATGCCGAAGAACCACATCACCCCTGAAGATACGAGGAAGAGTACCGCGCTTTTCAGTGAACGCTCCCTGCCGCTGAAAATGTGCTGTCCGCCCTTTACCAATAGTTCATACAGCCCTGAGACGCCGAATGACTGTACGATAATATAGTTAAGCGAAGAGACGAAAAGTACCGTTAGAAAGAGCGGAAGCAGGGAGCCGATTGCGAGGTTGAATATATAATCCGCCCCTTTGGTATATATCCTTCGCCTGCCGCCGAATCTCTTAACAAAGCAAAGATATGCCGGCGGTATGCATACGGCGCATAGGAGGGCTGTGAACATGCCGTTGACGCCGAGAGCAGCTATTGAGGGACGCCCGGAAAAAAAACCGCATAAAATGACGAAGGATATCAGCGAAGCGATCGGCGCGCCGTAAAACATGAGCGGGTCGGAGCTGTTGTCCTGCGAATAATTCCTGCTCACCGCAAGCACCATATAGAGTGAAAATATCCCAAACGTCGCCCGGTGGGCGATGTCCAGAATATCACGAAGCGCGCCGCCGAGAAAAATCTCTAAAAAGCGCTGATAGGCCGGTATGGGAAGAGACTTAAGTATCAGCGAGAAGGAACCGATCATCAGAATGGGGATGGACATTACCAGGGCCGTACGCAGCGCCCTCGTCATTGGTAAAGTCTCTATCATTTCTATGGTATTATCTATTTTCATTTATATACTCTCCGTATATTATGGCGATATAGCCATATAATACTAAGGTATGGAAGAGGATTTTACCTACGCAAGAGGGCGGTTTTTAGTGTATAGTATCACCCATGATACAGGGAGATAAGATAAAGGTTACGATTTCAGATCTTAATAACGAAGGCGAAGGCGTCGTCCGCGCGGGCGACGAGCGTTTTGTTGTCTTTGTCGCCGACGCCCTTCCTGGCGAAGAGGTGGAAGCCCGTCTTGTCACAAAGAAGAAAAACTACGGGACGGCTAAAGTGCTGCGCAGGTTATCCGAATCGCCCGAGCGTATAACGCCGGCCTGCGGCATCTTTGGACGCTGCGGAGGCTGTCAGCTCCAGCACATATCCTACGGCGCCCAGCTGAGGATGAAGCGGAAGACGGTTGTTGACGCATTGGAGAGGATCGGCGGGATAGAGGCGCCGAACGTTCATGAGTGCGTCCCCTCGCCGGAGCTTTGGGGTTACCGCAACAAGGCTTCGCTGCCGGTGCAGAGCCTTGGCGGCGAAAGCCTGCGCGCGGGTTTTTACAGGCCGCGCAGCCACGATATAATCCCATATTCCGACTGCCCCGTGCTGCTGCCGCAGATAAATAGAAATCTTAACGGGCTTCTCGCGGCGCTGCGCGAAGAGGGCTTTTGCGGCGCGCGCGAGGGCAGGCGGTCACTGCCGAACGAGCTGATCCGCCATATCGTCGTTAGGCAGGCGCAGTTCGGCGAGGATTCGCTCTGCGCGGTGATCGGCAGACGGCCGCTTTCAAAAAAAGAGGAAAAGAGCCTGCGCTCCGCCGCGCAAAAGATAAAGGGACTGTCTGGGATGGTATATAACATAAACGACTCTCCCGGGAATTTCATTTGGGGCGGCCGTACCATACCCATATACGGCGCGGAGCTGATGAGTGAACGGCTGGGAAGATATAAATTCACCTTCGAGGCCAGCTCCTTTTTCCAGGTGAACTCCGCTCAGGCCCTCAGTCTTTACGAGTACGCCGCGGGGCTTGCCCTCGACGGCGCGCCCGGTAAAATACTCGAACTCTATTCCGGCGTCGGCAGCCTCACCGCCTTCTTAGCCGCCGGCGGCGCCGAGGTGACCGCCGTTGAAAGCTGGCTTCCCGCGGCGAAGTATATCGCCGGCAACGCCGAACGGAACGGCATAAAAAAGATCGTCCCGCACACAGCTCAGGCGGAGGATATCGCGGAAAGCCTAAGCGGCAGCCGCTGCGACGTCGTAGTGGTGGACCCGCCGCGCTCCGGCTGCGACGAAAAAGTCATCGCCGCGATGCTGAAGACGGTTCCGGAGAGGATCGTATATGTCTCCTGCAACCCGGCGACGCTCGCCAGAGATATCAAGCTCCTCGCGGAGGGAGGCTACACGCCGCTTGAGGCGCGTCCCTTCGATATGTTCCCGCAGACCGGGCACGTGGAGACGGCGGCGCTGCTAGTTAAAACAGGGAAATAAAGTCCTTTACAACTTAAAACGTTCCTGCTTTATTGTAATAGCTGCCTAAAATGCATCCTTTTCCGGAAGGCCCGGAGTTTTTCTTACGCAGCGTCCCCGGCCCTCATAACTTACGGCGTGGGCGTGCCGGAGCGGACATATGCCGGCGTCACGGCTCCGCCATATTCGGTATTTCAGATAATGTATTGCTGCTATCACTGAGGCGGCGTCTTTCATTTTTATTTAGTATGTTATAATGAAATTTACTAAATTGTCCTTATGCGAGGAGTAGATGTATCCGTGGAAAACGAAAACAAGACAACGGAAATACAGAGTGAGCCCCAGAATGCCGAGAGCAAAAAATATATAGTATACGTAATCATCGCATTCATAATTATCGCCGCCGCCGCGGGCTGGTGGTATTTTAAGAATGAAGAAAAGAAAAAGGCCGCTGCAGCCGCCGCTGCGATGGTCCCGCCTCCAGTCGTCTCTGAAATGACGGTCAAACGTTCCAACATGCCGATCACAATGGAATACACTGGACAGACGGCGGGTTTCAAACAGGCGGAGCTGCGCGCGCAGGTCGGAGGCATCATAAAGAAAAAATCATATAAAGAGGGCATGCCTGTAAAGGCCGGTCAGGTCATGTTCGTCATCGATCAGGCACCCTACCGCGCCGCCGTCAACAGGAATTACGCTTCGCTGAAGCAGAGCGAAGTGCAGATGAACCTGATGAAGTCGGATTATGACAGAGCGTCGGCTCTTTATAAGAAAAACGCCGTGAGTAAGGCTGATTTTGATACGGCGGAGTCGAACTTCAAGGCGTCGAAATCAGCGGTGGATGCGGCACGCGCCGCGCTGCGCCAATCCCAGATAGATTTGGAATGGACGACCGTCAGAGCTCCGATCGCGGGTCTGAGCGGCAAAGAAAATTATTCCGTGGGGAATCTCATCGAGGCGGGAGGGCTGCTGACGACGATCGTACAGTCAGACAAGGTCTACGTTGATTTTGCGATACCCGCCGACACATATCGTAAAAGTAAGCAGCTCGCAGAACAGGGTTTCCTTAAAACCGAAGAGGGCGGACCCTATGTGGAGCTGGCGCTGGGTGACGGTACTAAGATAGATAAAAAGGGAAAGATAGACTTCCAGAACCAGTTCGTCACGCCGCAGACCGCTTCGATCAACGCGCGCGCCGTATTTGACAACAAGGGCAACTCTCTCTATTCAGGGCAGTTTGTACGCGTCTATGTAAAAGGATATTATGTCCCCAACATCATTCAGGTGCCGCTTAAAGCCATCCTGCAGGCCAGCGAAAAATCGTTCGTTTACAAACTTAACGACGAAAATACGGCGGAAAAGGTCGAGATAACGATACTCAGGACGATAGACAATACCTGCCTTGTGGGCAAGGGACTCGAAGAGGGAGAGAGAATAGTTCTTGACGGCGTCGGCAAGGTGCGTCCCGGCGAAAAGGTAGCAGTAGAGGGAGCAAAATAAATGTTTTCCATAATGTTTATAAAACGGCCCATTTTGGCGACCGTTTGCTCAATAGTTATCGTTATCGCGGGGATAGTGTCCATCTATACACTTCCCATCGCGCAGTTCCCTGAACTTGTGCCGCCGCAGGTCACCGTCAGCGCGCAGTATCCGGGAGCGACGCCCGAGGTCATAGCGCAGGTCGTGGCCGCGCCGCTGGAGACGCAGATAAACGGCGTCGACGATATGATATACATGAACTCTGTCAGCAACGGACAGGGAAACATGGTTCTCACCGTCACCTTTGAGCTTGGGACGGACCCCGACCAGGCGACGATAAACGTCAACAACCGCGTGCAGATGGCCACGCCCTCAATACCGGCGGAGGTTCGTCAGTACGGTATCGTCGTGCAGAAGTCGTCTCCCAACCTGCTGCTTATCTTCTCGCTCTTCTCGCCGCAGGGAATATACGACACGACCTATATAAGCAATTACGCGCTGCTCAACGTCGTTGACGGGCTCAAGCGCATTCCCGGAGTCAGCGACGTCAATATATTCACAAATCAGGATTACGCTATGCGTATCTGGCTAAAACCAGACAAGATGTCGCAGCTGGGGATAACCCCCTCCGATGTCGCCGCCGCGATACAGGACCAGAACAGCCAATACGCGCTTGGCCGCTTCGGTGACGCGCCAACTAAAGCCGATATCCAGAAGACATATATCATGACGACGACCGGTCGTCTGACGACGGAAGAAGAATTTGAGAATATCATCATTAAGAGCATCCCCGGCGGAGAGACCGTCTATCTCAGGGATATCGCGCGAGTGCAGCTTGGCGCGAAGAATTACAGTTTCTCTGGAACGCAGAACGGCACGCCCGCCGTCCCCGTCGGGGTCACTCTCGCGCCGGGAGCCAACGCCATACACGTATGCGACGAGGTCAAGGCTCAGCTTGCCGAGGCGCAGAAAAAGTTCCCCAGCGGACTCGTCTATGATATCCCCTATGACACTACGACCTTCGTCCGCGTCTCAATAGAAGAGGTCATTATCACGCTCATTGAGGCGCTGGTGCTGGTATTCCTTGTCGTCCTGCTCTTCCTGCAGGACCTCCGCGCCACGATAATTCCCTGTCTCGCCGTCCCTGTCTCCATAATCGGGACCTTTGCGGGACTCAAAGCCTTCGGCTTCTCGATCAACACGCTGACGCTCTTCGGCGTCGTCCTGGCGATTGGGCTGGTTGTCGATGACGCGATCGTCGTCATAGAAAATGTCGACCGCCATATGGAGGAGGACGGTCTGTCTCCCTTCGACGCGACCTGCAGGGCGATGGAAGAGGTCACGGCGCCTGTCATCGCCATCGTTCTCGTGCTCACCTCCGTCTTTGTGCCGATCGCCTTCCTTGGAGGGTTCACAGGTGAACTTTATAAGCAGTTTGCGGTTACGATCGCGACCTCGGTCATAATCTCCGGCTTTGTGGCGCTCTCGCTGACTCCGGCGCTCTGCGCGATGATCCTGAAACCCTCGGACCACAAGCCAAAATTTATCTTATTTAAATGGTTCAACTCCTTCTTTGACCGCCTCACGCACGGTTTCTCATCTTCCGTGCGTGTAATGCTCAAACACGGCGTTGTCGTCTTTGTCGTCTTTCTGCTCTTTCTCGGAGCTACGGCGCGGATGGCGGTGACGCTGCCGACCTCCTTGGTTCCCGACGAAGACCAGGGGATCATCATGGAATCTATGTCCCTGCCTGACGGGAGCGCGCTCAACCAGACCGAGGAGCTGGCTAAGAAGGTCTCCGAGATAACATCCTCCATGCCGGAGGTGGAGACGGCGCTCGTCTTTGCTGGATACAACATCCTCAACTCTTCCAACCAGTCCAACTATGGCGCGGGATTCATCCGGCTAAAAGACTGGGATCAACGCAAGGGGGCGGGAGAGGATTCGTTCTCCGTGGCGAATAAAGTGATGGGGAAGGCCTGGAGCATTCCGGAGGGGCAGGTCTTTGCCTTTAATCCGCCGGCGATCATCGGCATGAGCACCACGGGCGGCGTCGAAGGTTACCTGCAGAGCAGGATCACCACGGATGCCGATGAAATTGAGGCCATTGTCCAGAAGTTCATCGAAGAGGCCGACAAGCGGCCGGAGATCGCGAGCGTGACTACGACCTTCTCAACGAAGGTGCCGCAGTATTACGTCTACATCGACAGGGTGAAGGCTAAATCGCTCGGAGTCAGCCTTGCGGATGTCTTTGGGGCGATGGGCAGCATCTACAGCAACTACTATGTAAATGACTTCGACAAGATGGGGCGCACCTTCCAGGTGCTCATCTCCTCCGAGTCGAATTACAGGGACAGGCCTGACGGCATCAAGTATACCTATATCCGTTCGCAGAACGGCGACATGATACCGCTGGAGTCGCTGGTCGAACTGCGGCCGACGACGGGACCGGACACGATGGAGCGTTTCAACGTCTTTCCCGCTGCGAAGCTGACTGGACAGCCGGCCGCTGGTTACACCTCCGGGCAGGTGATTAAGGCCCTGGAGGAGACGGCGGCGACGCTGCCGGACGGCTATACGCTCGCCTGGACCGGTACGGCATATCAGGAGAAGCAGACCGGATCGGCGACGATGATCGCCTTCGTGCTGGGAATTATCATGGTATTCCTCATTCTGGCGGCGCAGTACGAGCGGTGGAGCCTGCCCTTCGCGGTGGTCCTATCCGTTCCCTTCGCGCTCTTCGGCGCCTTTGCCGCGACGATGCTGCGCGGCCTCTCAGACGACCTTTACTTCCAGGTGGCGCTGGTCACGCTGATCGGCCTATCCGCGAAGAACGCCATTTTGATCGTTGAATTCGCGCTGGAAGAGCACCAAAAAGGGGTGCCGCTGATGCAGGCGGCGGTAAACGCCTCGCACCTGCGCTTCCGGCCGATCATCATGACATCGCTGGCCTTCATACTCGGAGTCCTGCCGCTCGCCATCAGTACCGGCGCCGGCGCCGCCAGCCGACACTCGATCGGAACGGGTATAATAGGCGGTATGGTGGCATCCACCGTGATCGGCATATTCTTTGTACCCTGTTTCTTTATGATGGTCATGCGGCTCTCTTCACATAAAAAGGATTCCGCAGCCGAAGATGCAGTTTCAACAGCGGAAGGGGAGGCGAAGTAAATGACTACCAGCGCGCTTTTAGCGGCACTTTTTATCGGGTCGTTTTTTCATATAGACCTGGGGCCGAAGATAACGTCTCCGCTGGCGTACGATATGCCGCCAGCCTATGTGAGCTCCGTCTCCGGCGACATCCGGGCAGACAAAGCTGCTCCGGTGGAAAAGATAACGCCAGATACCGCTTGGTGGACGCTATTTAACGAACCGGTCCTCAATCAGTGCATTGACGAGGCCTTCAGGCGCAACCGAGATCTCGAAGGAGCCCTGGCCGCTGTTGCCCAGTCGCGCGCCGCATTCAAGGTGGCGCGCGGTGAACAGCGCCCCTCCTTGAACGCCCAGCTTGACGCTTCTCGTTCATATATTCTTGGCGGCGCGGAGGGTAAACGCGATGAGACAAATTTGCTTGAACCCGCCGGCGGCGTAAGCTACGAGATGGACCTCTGGGGCAAGCTCCAGAAGGCTACCCGCGCGGCGAGAGAAAACATCCTTGCGACCGAAGCGGCGAAGAACACGGTCCGTCTGTCATTGGCTGGCGAGGTGGCGAAGAATTACTTTTCACTGCGCGCCGCCGACCGGCAGATACAAATCGCCCAGGAAAACCTCAAGTCACAGCAGCGGACACTTGACCTGAGCAAGTACCAGTACGAACAGGGACAGGTCAGCGAGCTGGAGGTGCGGCGCAACGAGGCCCTTGTCGCCTCTACGGCGGTACAGGTCCAGCAGCTGCAGCTGGCGATGACGCAGTACGAAACCTCGCTGCTGCTGCTGATGGGACGCGACCCCAAAGAGTTCGCCGCGCGCGAAGTGCCGCGCGGGGCATACATAGCGGAACTTCCGCCCTGTCCCTCAATTCCCGAGGGGCTCCCTGCGGAGCTGTTGACTCAGCGCCCCGATATACTGCAGGCGGCCTTCAACTACCGCACGGCGCTCGCTAACATTGGCTCCGCTAAGGCGGCGCAGTATCCGACGATCTCTCTCAGCGGCCTGATCGGAAACGTCAACAACTCGGTGAGCGATATGCTGGACGGCCCGACGGGCTGGGCGGCGGCGGCCGGGATCGTAGCGCCGCTCTATAACGGAGGGAAGCTTGAGGCAAACGTAAAAAAAACAGAGGCGGCGGCCCAGCAGGCGCTCGCCCAGTACTATAAAACTGTACAGAACGCGATGAAAGAGACTATCGACGCCATCAACGCCAACGAAAAGAGCGAAGAGGTCGTAGCCCTGGAGATCAAGCAGGAAGAGGCCCAGCGCAGGGCCTTTGAACTGGCGCAGAGCCAGTACCTTGACGGAATGACAAGCCAGCTTGACCTGCTGGACGCCCAGCGCAGCCTGCTCGCCGTACAGCTGCAGCTTGAGGGCAGCCGGGCGGACCGTCTCAATTCGGCGGTCGGCCTTTGTCTCGCGCTTGGCGGAGGCTGGCAGTACCGCGCGGGCGATGATCTTGAGACGAAAGAGCTGCCAACTCCCTGGAAAGATAAAAAAGAGGCGGGAAAAAAGCAATAATTTTTCAAAAGGGGCTGGCATAGTTCGGGAAGTTATGCTATTATATCTCCCGTTGATTGCGCGGATATAGCTCAGCTGGTAGAGCATTAGCTTCCCAAGCTAAGGGTCGCGGGTTCGAATCCCGTTGTCCGCTCCAAAAGAGGCCAACGTGGCTCAGCAGGTAGAGCAGCGCACTCGTAATGCGCAGGTCTCCGGTTCGAATCCGGACGTTGGCTCCATTTAACTATTAAGGGCTTGGGTGAGTTATCCCAGGCCCTTTTTTGTGGCTATCCTATATGATGATTGGACTTTCAGGATACGGGGGAAGGGACGGAGATATGATACTAAGTGTAAGCCGAAGGACCGATATTCCTGCTCATTACGCGGAATGGTTTTTCAACAGGATTCGGGATGGCTTTGCTTTAGTCAGGAATCCGATGAACTTTCACCATGTGAGCAGGATAAATATTACGCCGGACGCCGTCGACGGCATAGTATTTTGGACTAAAGATCCCACGCCGATGCTGCCAAGGCTGGGAGAGCTTGCGCGGTATCATTATTACTTTCAATTTACCTTAAACTCATACGCTGCCGACGTGGAACCTGGAGTTTGCTCGAAGGCGGGGCACATCATTCCGACGTTCAAAAGGCTCTCCGATATGATCGGTCCAGAACGCGTGATCTGGCGTTATGATCCGATATTGATAAATGAAAAATACACGTCTGCCTATCACATAAAATACTTTGAACGCCTTGCCCGCAGTCTGCGTAGTTATACGAAAAAATGTGTCTTCAGCTTCATAGACCTTTATCGCAGCACACGAAAAGACCTGGCGGAGCTCTCAGTTCACCCTCTCGTGCCGGAGCGGAAGTCCATGCTGGCGAAATCCATCTCCGATATCGCTTCCTCCTATGAACTGCGTTTGGAGAGCTGTGCCGAAGACATCCAGCTGGAGTACTGCGGCGTCGCTCACGGACGCTGCGTGGACGCCGATCTGCTGGGGAAAATCTCCGGCCGCAGGATTGAGGCTAAAAGAGATAAAAATCAAAGGACGGCGTGCGGCTTGCGGAAAGCGTCGATATCGGGATGTACGGCACCTGTCCCAGCGGCTGCAGATACTGTTACGCGAACAGGAGCATGAGGAATGTCGCGCGAAACGTCGCGAGGCACGATCCGGTCTTGCCGCTGCTGTGCGGAGAGATTGGCCCGGGGGATAGTATCTCGGAGCGGAAGACGCCTCCGTGCCGTAGATGCCGCCAGGGCAATATATTCAGCTGATTTTGCGTGACAGACGCCGGTACTTTACGTATAGCTCCGGGCTGACTTTTACCGCCGCCATATGATAAGATATTTCAGATGCCGCGGTGCTATTTGAATGGGCATTTTATTGTGGATAACGAATATGGCATGGGCTCTATAAAGTCTGTCGTATATAGAGAGAGGGCATATCATTGGATAAGGAAAATGTGGTAAACGAGGCTCCGGGACTCAGCGCGCCGATCGCGGGCAAGAAGATCTTTTTTGTACGCCATGGAAAGACGGAATGGAACAACCTGTTTCGTTATCAGGGCGTCACCGATATCCCGCTATGTGAGGAGGGACGCGAGCAGGCCCGCAAGACCGGGCTGCGCTTCGCCGGTGCGGAGATAGATGCTGTGATCAGCAGCCCTCTTTCCCGCGCCTATGAGACGGCGGAGAATATCGCGGCTCACCACGTGGGCATTAAAGTGGAAAGGCTGAATCTTCTGGAAGAGGTAAACTTTGGCGAGTGGGAGGGGCTTACAGTCAAAGAAATAAAAGAGCGCTTCGGTGAAGAGCTCTTTTATAAATGGCGCAGCAACCAGCTGCATGTCGACGCCCCCGGCGGAGAGAGCATGGAGAAGCTGTACGAGAGGTCCGCGCAGGTCGCAAAAATACTGCTGGAGCGGCCGGAGTATAATATCGTCGTCGTCGGCCACGGCGCGATGCTGCGCGGGCTGTTCCTGCCGATGCTCGGGCTGCCGCGGTCAAACATATTTTGGAAGACGCGCATCGATAATTGTTCCATCTCCGCGTTCAGCGTGGAGGCGGGAAACAGATTCGTCCTCGCCTATCTAAACGATACGCTGCATCTGAAGATGAGCGAGGCCGTGATAACTTCAATGCCGATATTATAGAGTCAATTTAAATATAATGTGGTAAAATGTCTAGAGTTAGTTACCTTGTCTCTGAGAAAAGAGTGTGATGAGATGAGTACAGGTACGGAACATAATATCGATCAGCGGCGCGACGACTCCCAGTTATGGAGAGAATGCGCAGCCGGAAGCGAAGAGGCGAGGGAAGAATTGATCCTTGCCAATCGTCCTATGGTTTATTGGCTCGCAAAGAAATTAAAGGTCCCCTACAGCACATATCAGGATCTCATTCAGGAGGGGATGCTCGCTCTGATAAATGCAGTCGATTCTTTCGATGTCGAAAGAAATATCCGTTTTTCCACCTTTGCCTATTACAAAATTCGCGGAAGAATGATCAACTTTCTCCAGCGTGTGGAGGCCAAAGCACCAATTCCTGTTGACGAGGCCGTGTTTATTGACGAGAGTACGGATAATTCTCTGCTCTATAATGAGTCGAGCCGCAGCGAATGGTCTATAGATCTGGAAAATGCTCTTTCGCAGCTTTCAGAGAGGGAATCGGAGATCATCAACGCCCTTGTCATGGAGGGGCGTGTTGCCCGTGAAGTGGCGGATGAAAAGAACATCGACATCAGCCATGTCTACCGTATAAGAAGAAAAGCGCTCGCGAAGCTAAAATCGTGGCTGGGAATAAAAGAATCCGAGGCCACATCGGGGATATAAATCGGGATAATTCTATTATCTTGAATTTATGAGGATGGATGCTGATGAAACAGAAGACAGCCAGACTTCAAAGATGGCTCGACCGTCTTACGGCGGCCTGTGAAAATCATAAATGGAAATCGGCGGTCGCCGAGGCCGACTGTCTCTCCGCTGAACTTAAGCAGGTGAGGGAAGAGCTTTGGGATCAGGCCGAAAATGAAGCGGTGCCCCGGCCGGCATTTTTTCGGCTTCGGAGCTGCGCTTCCTTTGGTGCAAAATCATTCGGTATCGCGATAGTAATAATCTGCCTTTCGACATTCCCCATCGCCGTAGAGAGCGGAAATCCGCAGCGTGTGGCTGCTCTTGCCACCGGCGCGGAGAGCCATTTTGAAGAATTCGCCCTTGTTACGACGGAGGAAAAGGAGCTCCTTCAGCTTCTGCGAAAAAATCTCAATGAAAGTAATATCGCCATTAAAACAGCGGAGGAAAAATCTCCCGGGCTTAAGAAGAATTTTACAGCCAAAGCTGTGGAAAAGCCTGTGGTGCAAATTTCCGCCGAACGTCCCACTGTCAAGCAGAGGGCCGAAAATAAGATAAAGGCCGAAGACCTTCTTACGCTTATTCAGATAGGCGAGAAGAGTCTGAGGGGCAGTGAGCCTGCAATCAAAATCGTCAATTAATTTTTTAGCCCTTGTATTTGAGGAGTGGTGTGTGTGTTAAAACGAGCGAAGCCTTTTGCTCTGGCATTGATTATTGTCGCCTTCGCGGCGACTTCCGCATTATCAGCCGAAGAAAACGCGCTGGAGAATGCAGCGGGAAACATCCCTTCGGCGCAGACTGAGACCGTCTCTGCGGATAAACCGCAGGAACCGGCCCCCGCTCCTGAAGAGGAGGACCTTACCGGCCCCGTCATCGTAAGTATGGATCTCCAAGGCAATCAGGAGGTCAATCGTGACCATATAATGAGCGTGGTGACCTCGAAGGTCGGGCAGCACGTAGACGAAGAGAAGCTGCGCAAGGATGCCGAAGCTATCTTTGAACTCGGTTTCTTCAATGCGACAGACTATAAGGTAACCGACGAGGGCGACGGCGTAAAGGTCACCTTCCTCGTACAGGAAAACCCTAAAGTCGGAGAGATCAAATTTGTTGGCAACACCGTCTATTCCGAGGATAAGCTCAAGAGCGCGATCTTTACGCAGCCGGGCATGATATTCAACAGGACCTTCTTCCGCAACGACCTCCAGAGGATAAAGGAAAAATATCAGGAAGACGGCTACGTAATGGCAAATGTGAAGGATGTGAAGATCGACGGTGACGTCATCACTGTCGAGATCATCGAGCCCAAAATATCCGAGATCGTCATACAGGGAAACAAAATCACCAAAAAGAAGATCATCGAACGCTATTTAAAGATAAAGGTTGGAGAACTCTTCAACGCCAACAAGCTTCGCCTGACACTGAACCGCCTGCAGGGGCTGGGATACTTCAGCGACGTCAATGTGAACTTCGAGCCGGGGGAGAATCCCGACGACGTGATAATCGTCCTTACCGTTGAAGAGGCGCGTACCGGCAAGCTTGGCTTCAACGTGGCCTACGGAACGCAGAGCGGTTTTGGCGGCGGTATGAGTTATGAAAACTTCAATATCGGCGGCGCCGGCCTGAAACTCAGCGTCGGCTTCGAGCTGGGAGACAGAGAGGAATACTGGCTCTCCTTCGAACAGCCCTACATGAGTGGCAAGATTGCGGCATGGAAGGTCGGTATTTATAAACGGGCCTGGGACGACGTCTACTATTATGATAATGATAAACAATACTTAGAGTATGACAGGGATAAGTATGGTGCCTTTATCGGCTTTGGTAAGAAATTTAGAGACGAGTCCAAATATAACTGGTACATGTTGCTTGACTGGCATAATACTAAAAACGACAATGTTAGGGAAAGGGACGGTTTCCGTGAAGATTTCCCTAATGATGCTGAGCGCGCTAAAGAATTAAAAAGAATAAAAGAAGAAGAACTTGGCGAAGGTACCTATTACTCGGCTACTCTGTCTTTCCGCCGGTTTAACATCGACGAATATCTGCCGTATACGCGTGGAGATGTGGAGAGCCTCAGCTTCCAGTTCGGCAAGGCCAACGTTGAAGATACAGATTACAACTACATGAAGTACTGGCTGGAGAGTAAATTCTACTTCCCGGTGGGCAATTTCCTCAAGGATATCTTTGAGACTACCTTCCTCAACGGTTATGAGGACAAGCCGGTGCTCTTCGCCGCGCGTCTGATCGCAGGATCGTCCACGGGGGACGTACCTTATGATGAAATGTACACGGTCGGCGGCGATACGACGCTGCGTGGTTATGATGACGATTATTACCGCGGACGCAATATGGTCCTTGGCAACTTCGAACTGCGTATCCCGATGCAGAAGATGCTGAGCTTCGTGTTGTTCTACGATGTAGGTCGTGCTTGGGATATGGGATCATATAGTTCAAAAGGCAACGACGACTGGGGCTCGTCTCCCGGTATCGGTATCCGTCTGAATACCCCTCTGGGAAATCTGCGTCTTGACTACGCGGACGGTGACGAAGGCAGGTTCCATTTTGGCTTCGGAGAACTGTTCTAAGAAGACAACAAAAGAACGTATAAAAATAGTTGCGGCAATTTTAATTGCCGCGACTTTTATTGTGTTCTCAAATTTCAAAGAGGCCTCCGCGTCGATTCTCGTAGAAGGGCTGCCTCTTTGGCAGAGTACGCTCGCCGAGCAGAGTCTGAAGGCCGTCCATGACAGTATGCCCACGGGACAGAGGGCCGACTATCAGGCTGAAATTTTGCAGACTGTCGCCTCAAGGCTCTTCTCAGGTTATAAGATAGATGCCTCCGCAGGCGAGGACGACAATATAACCGTCCAATTTTCTCCCGAGGGAGAAATAACCCCTTGGAACGTGGAGGTCAGGACTCCGCAGCTGCAAAACCCGCCGCTTGAGTGGTTCAGCGAAGATGTCCAGTATTTGCGCGGAGAGACAATGATCCTGCTTCAAGGAGTCCCGCTTGAATCTTTGAGTTGGTCCGATAAGGCATTACAGGAAGAGATCGAGAAACTCGCTGGCACGAAACTGCCCGGCTGGGCCCCCTCTCTGTTGCTGACTACGAAGGATGAGCGGCATCTCTTGACGATAACCTTCGCGCCGCAGATGCCGATGATATTGGCTGTTAATCCGACACTGGTATCCAACTCTCTGCCGACGCTCCTTCACGGAGAGCTGCGCGAGGGGCTGATGGGGCAGTTCGCGCCGTTTATCGGGATCCCCGTTATCTGGGCTTCGAAGCATTCCGCGGACATGAGCCGCTGGGCGGAGGACTATATAAATGAACGCCGTATCACGGAACGCTCCGCCTCGAAGGCCGAGGCAGAATTTCAGCCCTCGCAGATATCACAGCTCAACGTCAGAGTTGAGAGCCGCTACTACACCATCGGCGCCTGGGCGGCGATATATGCCGGAACTGCGGATAAATCAGCGGAGCTGGGAGTACATATTGGCCGTAAGGTAGAGCTCTTTCCTGAGGTTGATATGGAGGCCTACGCTGAGGGTATCCTCGGACTGCAGGAGTGGAATATAAACGGCCGCTTTGGTCTGCGCTGGCGGTCTATCCGTGATTTTTGGATCGGCGGTGAATGGGATACGAAGGACGAAATGATGTGGGGAAAGCTTTCCATGGACCCACAGCTTCGTAAGCCCTATTTCTGGCTCAGATTCAGGGAGGACGGCAAGTTCAACGGCGCCATCGGCTGGAGGGCGACGGAGAACATATCTTTTGAGGTTGAATATGATGCCCGCGACAATGATCGTTGGAGCCTTAAAATGCTTGGCAACCTATAGCATTCTATAGAGAGGATTGAGTACGATAGCAAAGAGCATTACGCTTGGCCAGATTGCAGAGATGACGCACGGAGAGGTGAAGGGGGATCCAGAAATAAAGGTCTCCTCTATCTGTGCGCCGGAAAAGGCCGGAGAAAACAGTATTTCGCCGCTGTGGGAGAAAAAATTCGTTCCGCAGGTGAAGAAAGGGACCGTTCTCTTCACTAAAAGAGGATGGATCAACGACAGCTGTGCCGGCGTGGAGGTGGATGATCCGCGTGTAGCGCTGATCGCGCTGCTCAGCTATTTTGACGATACCCCTATACGCACAACTGACATATCCGAGCGCGCGATTATTGCCTGTTCCGCGCAGCTCGGCGACAACGTCTCAGTGGGAGCTGGCGCGGTGATACGAGACAACGTGAAGATCGGCGACAACACTGTAATAATGGAAAACGTCGTCATTGACGAGTATACGGAAATCGGCAGCAGCTGCCTTATCGAGCCGGGAACTATGATATACCACCATACGAAGATCGGTAACAGATGCGTACTTCATGCAAATTCCGTCATCGGTTGTGAAGGCTTTGGTTTTGTCCCTGATCCCAAGGCTGGACTGATAAAGATTCCCCAGATAGGCATCGCTCACCTTGACGACGGGGTGGAGATCGGCGCCTGTTCGGCGGTTGACCGCGCGACCTTTGGAGAGACCTATATCGGTCCGTATGCAAAGATTGACAGCCATGTGAAGATCGGCCATAACTGCGAGATCGGCGGTTATACGATTGTCGTCGCGCAGTCCGGCATCGCGGGCAGCACGAAGATTGGCAGGGGCGTTATCATGGCGGCTCAGTCCGGTGCCTCGAACCACGCCACCATCGGGGACGGCTGCACGGTAGGCGGTCGGGGCGGCGTATCATCCGACATTCCCGCCGGTTCCATTGTGTCCGGTTTCCCGGCGCAGGATCATAAAAAGGAGCTTCGCCAGCAGGCCGCCGTGAGGCAGCTGCCGGATTTTATACGCAGTGTAAGAGAGCTTGCCAAAAAGGTCGAGCGTCTTGAGAGAGAACATGAAGACGCTTAAGAATGAGATAAAAATAGGCGGAGTCGGACTGCACTCCGGCGAGGAATCTACACTGTGGATGCGCCCCTGCGGCTCCGCTGGCATCTATTTTCGCAATAAAAGCGGCCTGTCTTCGGTGACGGAGGCCGTCGTGGAGGAGGACAGCCGCCTGACTGGCTTCTCGCTTCCTAACGGCGCCGTCGTAAGGACGGCCGAACATCTGCTTGCGGCAATTGCGGGAATGGGACTTGAGGCCGTTGAGCTCGAACTTACCGGTAGTGAGGTTCCTATCCTTGACGGAAGCGCCTTCCCCTTTGCCGAGGCGATCAAGAATTGCGGTTTTGAAGAGATCGACGGAAAACGGAAGAAGCGTGCCATCGCGTCGCCTCTCTTTCTGGAAGAAAACGACGGCGGACGTCTGCTTGCCGCGGCTCCCGCGGAGAAGCTGACGGTCACTTATATAATTGATTATTCGGGAACGCCGATCGGCACCCAAAAAGTCAAATATGATATCACAAGCGAGACTTTTTATAATATAATTTCTAAGGCCCGTACGTTTGGGCTCACCTCTGAGCTGGACTATCTGAAGCAAAACGGACTTGCGAAAGGCGGGACTCTGGATAATGCACTGGTCTTTGATGAAAAGGGACTGGTCGGCGGACAGCGGCTGCGTTTTCCGCTTGAGTGCGTGACACACAAGGTCATTGATTTGCTTGGAGACCTGACTTTAGCGGGAGAGATACCGACAGCCCATTATGTGGCCGTCGCGGCGGGGCACAGCATCCACGGGAAGCTGACGCGCCGTATAAAAACTTTGTTTCCCTAATAGGCAGTAAAGATTTGATGAGAGATAAATAAGGAGGAAAAATCAATGCAGATACACATCAATCAGATAATGGAGCTTCTTCCGCATCGTTATCCCTTTCTGCTTGTAGACAGGATCGAGGAGATCATCGATACAGGCAAACTAAAACAGGTTACCGGTTATAAGAATGTATCTTTCAACGAGCCGTTTTTTCAGGGACATTTCCCCGACGAACCGGTGATGCCGGGAGTGCTCATCCTCGAGTCTATGGGGCAGGTGGGAGCGATGCTTCTTAAATTGCAGCCTGAGTTCCAGAACGGCGACAGAAAGCTTGTATATTTGACATCAATAGACAACGCCAAGTTCCGCAAACCGGTGAAGCCTGGCGACCAGCTTCGTACCACCGCAAAGCTTAAACGCCGCCGCGGCAATATGGGCAAGTTTGAATTTGTCGCCAAGGTCGACGATGAGATAGTTGCCGAAGCCGAAATGGGCTTCGTCATCGCCTCCGGGTTGACGCTTGAGGCGGAATAGAGAAGATGAGCGTCCAAATACATCCGACAGCTATTGTGGACAAAGACGCGGAGTTAGGCGATAACGTAAATATTGGTCCTTATTGTATCGTCGACGCGAAGACCAAGATTGGCTCGGGAACAATACTGAGAGCCTTTTCTAGGGTCTGCGACTACACAAAACTTGGCTCTGGCTGTGTTATCCACGAACACGCCGTGATCGGCGGCGTACCGCAGGATCTCAGCTATAAGGGAGAGGAAACTTGGGCTGTCATCGGCGACAGGGTTGTCTGCCGGGAATATGTCACCATCAACCGTGCCGTTGGCGAGGGTGAGTCGACCACGGTGGGGGACGGCTGCTTCATTATGGAGGGTGTGCATTTTGCCCATAACGTCCATGTTGGCAGAGAATGTACGGTCGCAAACAAGGCCGGCCTCTCGGGGCATGTCCATGTAGGGGACTACGTCGTTATCGGCGGTATGACCGGTTTTCATCAGTTCACGCACATCGGCTCATACTGCATGGTCGGCGGTCTTTCGCGTATCACGCAGGACGTCCCGCCCTATTGTCTCGCCGCGGGGATACCGATGCGCGTCTATGATATCAACAAGGTCGGACTGCGCCGCCGCAATATAGATATTCAGACGCGCCGGAAGATACGTGATATGTACAAGCTGATCTATAATTCAAAGCTCACCGTAAGGGAGGGGCTGCGCCAGGTACAGGAGAAATATCCTGACGACCATGAGGCGCAGATGATTCTCGACTTCGCGGCGAACAGCACAAGGGGCTTCACTCCGCGTATGACGCAGGATTGGCACCATAAGACAGAGGACAAAGTTGATTAAACTATTCGCGATGGATGTCGACGGCACTTTGACCGACGGCGGCATTTATATGGACGGCTCCGGCAACGAACTGAAGCGTTTCGACGTTCAGGACGGACAGGGGATAGCGCTGCTCCTGCGAAGCGGGGTCAAGGTCGTCTTCATCAGCGGCCGTTTCTCCGCGCCGACGCAGCAGCGTGGCGACAACCTCAAAATATCGCGCTGCATCAACGGCACGGACGACAAGCTGCGGGACCTTCGCGCGCTTACTGCTGAATGGGGAATAACCGCCGCGGAGACCGCCTACGCCGGGGACGATACGCCGGATATCGAATGTATCAAATGGTCCGGAGTTGGTTTCGCCGTCGCCAACGCCCATCCGTCTGTAATCGCATGCGCGGATTACGTCACGGACCGGTGCGGAGGCAGAGGCGCCGTGCGTGAGTGTGCGGACAGAATAATCAGGCTGAATAGTGGAGAAGACCGTTGAATAGTTCTGATAAATTTTCTTTTAGAATGAGGGCGCTCGACCGATTTATCCTGGGAGAGCTCAAGGCGCCCTTTTTCTTCGGGCTCATAGCCTTTACCATAATTCTTGTAGCCGGTGGCCTGCTCTTTCAGATGGCGGATCTTATCATCCAGAAGGGCGTCTCGATTGGTATTGTGATCAGGCTCTTCCTGTACTACATGCCAAGGCTCGTCGTCTTTACCATCCCCATGAGCTGCCTGCTCGCGGCGCTGCTGGGTTTTGGCAAACTTTCGGCGAACTCCGAGCTTGTGGCGCTGAAATCTGCGGGGCTCTCTTTTCAGCGTATCGTGCGTCCGGTGGTGATAGCGGCCTTCTTCGTCTCGATATGCGCCTTCTTCATCAACGAAAGCATCGTGCCGATGAGCGAACGCGCCGCGGCTAACGTGATGAAATACGAGGTCCTGCGCGAATCGGCGCCGATCTTTACGCAGAAGGTCTTCCTCAAAGAGGAGAGCGACGGCGTGATAAAGCGCGTGATTTACGTCGACCAGATGGATAATTCCACCAAGGACATGAAGGACGTGACGGTGGAAGAGTTCGAAGAGGGCCGTCTCGCGCGGATAATATCGGCACAGCGCGGCAAATGGGTCGACGGCAGCTGGTGGCTTGAGGACGGCGCGGTCTATGAGATAAAGAAAGAGACCAAAGAGGTGGGACTGCTCTTTAAGTTCAACCGTCAGGCGCTCACTCTCAATCTCGGACCGGACGAGATCTCCACCAAGTCCAGTTCTCCCGATGAGATGACAATTCCGGAGCTCGTCACCGCCGTGAAGCTCAAAGAAAAGATGGGCGAGGGCACGGGAGACCTTTGGATGGCGCTTCAGCTGAGAATTGCCGTTCCCTGGGCCTGCCTGATATTCGCGATGCTGGGAGCCGCACTCGGCAGCCGGCCGCAGCGTTCAAGCTCTGGCGTGGGGCTGGGATACAGCGTCATCATCATCTTTGTCTACTACGTGATAATGTCGTTCAGCCGAGCCCTCGGCGAGAGCGGCACTCTTCCGCCCTTCGTCGCTGCCTGGACGGCCAACGCGGTATTTCTTGTTATCTCCATCTGGCTCTGCTCGCGGGCAAACAGGCTGGGATAATAAAGTAAGATACAAAAATGGCACAAAAAGAGGACGTCCCTGTCACATCGCGGCGGACGTCCTCTTTTTGAGATAGGCCATATTTGGAGATAAATGGAAAGTTTTTGACAGCGGCACAGGCTTGTTTTGCGGGCAACTATCTAAAGGTGACGATACCAGCTTCCTTAGCTGGACAGGATATTCTGGAAATTGTCCAAGACAACAAAAATAAACAGTATATGCCGCCCGCCTGCTGCCAATATTGCGAGCCGCCACGGCGAGCTGTTTATGCTAATTAGGTGTTTATCGAAGGTTGTTAATAAAAGGCGCGGCGTTAGAGTTTGCGGCAGTTTCTCTCTCCCGTATCCTCAAGTACCATATATGTTACGGTGAGGAAGCCCAGCCTGTTAAGCTCCACGAGTATCGCGTCGAGTTCCTTCATCGTTGCGGTGACCGCCTCTATTACGCATTCCGTGTCGCCGGTCACCAGCCATGACCTCAGCACGCCTGGAATATCCTTAAAAAGGCCAAGCTGCGAAAACTCCGAGCGCTCCGCGGCGCGTGAGGTACTTTTGTATTTAAGAGAGATCAGTGCGTGCAGCGGGCGGCCAAGGACATTATAGTTGATAACCGGCCTGTATCCCGCGATGAGTTCTTCGTCCTCCATACGCCTGATCCGCTCTCTGACGGCGGGAGCGGTGAGCCCCACGATCTGCCCGATCTCCGTAAAGGTGGAACGGGCGTTATCCTGCAGCGTCTCAAGTATTTTCCAGTCTGTCTCGTCCAGCGTTATCTGTCTCTCTCTCATTTTGCCTCTCCAATCCCGAATAAACGACATCTTTGTGCGATTATACCAAAACTGAAGCGAAAATAGCGAACTGATTCAGTTTTTTTAGTAAAGCTGCCTAAGTTCTTTCAGCTCTCTATGGCTGAAAACGACCTCTTCTGCGAAAATATAATCACAAAGAACGAGCGGCACCAAGATAATAAATACAACAGATACAGGAGGATACGAAGATGAAATTCACACTCAGAACGCCGGTTTATCTCAAGAAATGGTACGACATGGATGGAAAAGAAAACCTCTCCACGAACTGCGGCTACAGGGAATTCAGCGCGGAGGATAGGAAGAAGGCCGGACAGGTCAACAACATGCTGATGCTCGGACTTGCGGCGGTCGCCTGCGTTGCCGGCGCGGCAATATACGTTATCGCCTAGAACGATGAGAGGGCCGCAATTAAAAAGGGTGAGCTGACGACAATAGGTCAGCCCACCCTTTAATTTTTTCCGGAGATTACTTTAAGATCAGTTTTTCCTCTCCCTTTATGAACCTTCCAATCAGCGCCGTCTCGGCAAAACCGTTTTCCCTAAGTATCGCGGCGACCTCTTCAGCCTCGCGCGGCGGGATCGCGAGCAGCAGTCCGCCCGATGTCTGGGGGTCAAAGGCGATGTCCTCTGCAAAACGTCCCATAGGCGAGTAGTTGACGACCTTAGCGCCGATATATTTCTTGTTCTCATAGGAACCGGCCGGTATCAGCCCCATATCCGCCATCTCCGCTATTCCGGGCAGCAGCGGGATCTTCGCGCAGTCTATCTCCAGCGAGACCCCCTCTGATGCGAGGTCGAGCGCGTGGCTGGCCAGTCCGAAGCCCGTAAGGTCCGTACAGGCGTTTACCGCCATGCGAAGCCTCTTGGGCAGCAGCGGCGGTACCGCGTTGAGCCTTGCCATATTAAGCTCCGCCGCCTCGGTGTTCTCCGGTGAGAATAGCCCCGCCTTGATCGCCGTGACGGCGATCCCCGTGCCTATCGGCTTCGTAAGGATGAGCGAATCACCCTCCTTGGCGCTGCCGACGGTCCACATTTCGTCGCTCTCCACCTCGCCAAAGACGACGAGGCCGTACTTCGGCTCCTCGTCCTGCACACTGTGGCCGCCCGCCAGCATCGTCCGTGCCTCGATTACCTTGCGCGCGCCGCCCTCCAGGATATCCTGCAGCACGGAGATCGGCTCGCAGGAGGTAGGGAAACAGACGACGTTCAGCGCGATTATCGGTCTGCCTCCCATAGCGTATACGTCGCTGAGCGAGTTCGCCGCCGCGATTTCGCCGAACCTCTTCGGATCGTCGACCACCGGGGTGATAAAGTCGATCGTCAATATCCCGATCCGTTCATCGGTTATCTTCCAAAGCGCCGCGTCTTCGCCGTGATTCCAGGAGGCGAGCAGCTCCTCCGAACGAAAGACTGGAAGATTCTTTAATATACTGTCAAGCTCCGCCGGAGCTATCTTTGCCGCTCAGCCGCTTGTGCGGGCGCGTTCCGTCAGCCTCATCCGATACTCACTCCTTATGCCATGCGTAAATGGTGAACATCCGCCGCGGCAAATATTTTTTCTCCCTCACCGGTCTGCACGACAAGCGCGCCCTCCGGCGTGATATCCGTCGCCCTGCCGTTGAATACCTCTTCGTCCTGCATCACGCGGATATCCTTCCCTATCGTATCACAGCTCGTCCGGTAAAGCGCGAGCAATTTCGCCGCGCCGCCGCGAGAGGTAAGAAGGCACATGAAACCGGCGAAGCGGTCGAGAAATTCCACCAGCAGCTTCCATCTGGCAAACTGTCTTCCGCTTTCGATACAGACGGAGGTGGCGACTGCGGATATATCGTCGGGGATGTCGGCGGATTCCATATTGACGTTGATACCGATGCCCGTAACCGCGTAATATATCCGGTCCGGCTCGCCGGAGGCCTCGCTAAGGATGCCGCAGAGCTTCCTGCCGCGGCAGAGGATGTCGTTGGGCCATTTCAGCTCCGCGGGAATGCCGCAGAGCTCCCGCAGCGTCTCCTTAACGGCAAGCCCGGCGGCGAGATTCAGCAACTGCACCTCGCCAGGCTTCAGCGCCGGGCGCAAAAGCATGGAGAACATCAAATTTTTCTCGTCTAGGCTCTGCCAGCTTCTGCCGCGGCGTCCGCGCCCTTCGCTCTGCCGTTCCGTAAGCGCCAGAACGCCAGCCTCGGCCTCCTGCAGCGCGAGCTTTTTTATCACCTTCTGCGTGGAGTCCGTCTCCTTCATATAGATACATCTGTTAAAAAGGGGATTGCCTCGCAGGAAATATTCTATCATCGTCGGGCTGAGTCTTTGGAGCCCCTCTATCCCGTCAAGACGGTACCCCCTCTGCGGGACCGATTCAACTGGGACGCCCTCGTCCCTGAGGGCGCAGACGGCCTTGAATACCGCCTGACGCGAAGATGAGAGCTTTTGAGTCAGCAGCGAGCTGGGGATGATTTCCCCGGGTTTTTCCATCAGCATCTCAAATATCATTGCGCGGCTGGTAGCCTCGTCATTTGTCTTTGCCATTTTGCCACTTCCCTCGGTCGACTTCGGTAAAATTATATACGATTTTGTTCTTTTGCGGTTATAATAAAAATTGATTCGTATTTTCAGGAGGGGTTACTGATGGTAGTGTTGCCCATATCGACCGTCATGACGGACCTGCGTTCATCGTTTGATGAGCTGCGTGAAAGTCTTTGACCTGCCTTCCATCGAGGCAAAATTAAAGGAACTTCATAAGATAACGGAAAAAGAGGACTTCTGGGGCTCGCCGGAGGCTCAGGAGGTATCGCGTGAATTCTCCCGCTGCCAGGCGAGCCTGGACAGAGCGGCGGAGATGAGGGGCGAGTTCGAGGATATTGAGGCGATCGCCGAGATACTGGCCGAGGCGGAGGACCCGGAGCTTGAGAAAGAGTTCTATTCCCGCGCCGAGAAGCTCGAAAAGGTCATCGAAGAGTACCAGACGCTGATCTTGCTCGACGGAGAATATGACGCGGGCGACGCGATAATGACGGTTCACGCTGGCGCCGGTGGCCTGGATTCGCAGGATTGGGCGCAGATGCTCTACCGCATGTATATGCGCTGGGCGGAAAACCGCGGCTATACGGTAAAGCTGATAGACGAGCTTCCCGACCAGGAGGCCGGCATAAAGAGCGTCACCATATCGGTATCGGGAGATTACGCCTACGGCTACCTTAAGGGTGAGCAGGGCGTCCATCGGCTTGTGCGCATCTCTCCCTTCGACTCGGCAAAGCGCCGCCATACGAGCTTTGCCTCCGTCGAGGTCATGCCGGTGCTGCCGGAGAGCGTCGAAATAGAGATCCGCCCCGAAGACCTCAAGATGGATACCTTCCGTTCCAGCGGCGCGGGCGGCCAGTACGTCAACATGACCGACTCGGCGGTGCGTATTACGCACATCCCCTCTGGCATCATCGTCAGCTGCCAGACCGAGCGCTCACAGCACATGAACAGGGCGACCGCGATGCAGGTACTCCGTTCAAAACTCTTCGAGCGGACGCTGCGGGAACGCCAGGAACAGCTTGACAGTATACAGGGAGAAAAGCGGAGCATAGCGTGGGGCAGCCAGATACGTTCATACACGCTGCAGCCCTTTCAGCTGGTCAAAGACCACCGCTCAGGCTGCGAGATCGGAAACGTGCAGGCGGTGCTTGACGGCTCGCTCGACGAGCTGATCATGTCGTATCTTAGATTCCTCAAAAACGAAAAATAGCGCAGGTGGAGGATAATATGAAAAAAATCATAACAGCCATAACAGCGGCCGCCGTTCTCGCCGCCCTCATCGCGGGAGCGGCCGCCGCTGCGGGCAAATTTGTACCGAGCGACCCGGTGCTGCCCCTTTCAAAGATAAAGCCCGGAATGACGGGTTACGCGCGGACGGTGCTCTCAGGTACGGAGATAACGCCCTTCAAAGTTACGATACTGGGAATCGTTCCCAAAAAGACGAGCCCCAAAAACCTCATCCTCATTCGCGTAGAAGATAAATATGTGCGCGAAAACGGCGGTATCGCCTCTGGTATGAGCGGCTCTCCAGTCTACGTGGACGGCAAACTGATAGGCGCGATTGGCTACGGCTGGTCCTTCGCCGACAACAATCTTGGTCTTGTCACTCCTATAGAAGAGATGTCAAAGGCTATGGATTGGCCTGAGAAACTGCCCTGGTTTGACATTCCCGAAGTAGCGGCGGAGCAGCCGGCGAGCGCCGACAAAAAGGCCGCAGAGGCATCCGGAGACAAGGCCGTATCCGAGGATAAAAAACCGCTGTCTGGCGATGCGGAGGAGCTCTCCGCCGACGGCGTTGAGGTGGTATCGGGCGAAAAACTTGAAAAAAAGATGATGCCGCTGACTGTGGACGGCATCAGTGACCGCTACGCGAAACGCCTCGAAGATAAGCTGGGGCTCCGCGTCGTTCAGCTTGGCTCTTCCGCCGAGGGCGCCAGCCCGGTAAACCTCAAATGGGAGCCCAAGCCCGGCGCGGCGATGGGCGCGGCGCTTGCCTGGGGCGACTTTGTGGCGGGAGGCATCGGAACGCTGACCGCGGTCTCCAAAGACGGACGTTTCGTCGCCTTCGCCCACCCGATGTTCAATCGCGGCAGTGTCTCTTACGCGATGATGGACGCCAGCATCTTAAAGATAATCCCCAGCATGGAGAGCTCCTTCAAACTCGGATACCTGGGCAAGATCACCGGCCTCGTGACGCAGGACCGCCCGGAGGCGATCGGCGGCACCCTCGGACAGCTTGCCGCCGCATCAAGCTACACGGTAAACTTCCGCGACGTCGAGACCAACAAGAGCGAGACAAAACGTTTCCAGACCGTCGCCGATCCCTATCTCGGACCGGAGATCGGCACGACCGGCCTCCTGGGAATAATCGACAGCCTCTGGGCCCAGCGTGGCTCGGGTACGGCGCTGATATCCTATTCAGTCTCCGGCGGCAACCTGTCGCCAGCCTGGACGCGCCGCAACATCTTCTACTCAGATAAAGACGTCGTCAAATCCCTCCAGAAGGAGATCGAGGCGATGGGCAAGGTGATGTCGCTGAACCCCTTCCGCGAGATCAGCCCCTACGGCGTACAGCTCGACGTCGAGATGACCAAGACCCCGCGGATCGTCTTTATCGAAAAGATCGAGATTGCCGACGAGAAACCCTTTTACAAGCCCGGCAACAAGGTAAAGGTGGACGTCACATTCCGCCCTTGGAGAAAGGCGCCTCTGGTAAAGAGCTTTGAGCTGACCGTGCCCGAGGACGCGATCTCCTTCTGTGAGATAACCGTACGCGGCGGCGGTATTGATGAACCGACACAGGAGCCGCTGCTGACCGGTACGCGCGCGATAACGACCTTCAATGAGCTGCTGAGCGAACTCAAGGCCAAAGAGACGAACAACCAGATAATCGTTGAGATCGACGGCCCCGAAAGAGACGCGCTGAAAAAGAAAAAGGCCAAGACCACGACTGCCAAGGAGAAGGAAAAGATTGCCGGATCCTCCGCCGTCAAGGGCGGCGGCGCGGAGGCAAAAAAGCCGGAACCTGGACGCGGCCCGCAGCCGCCAAAGAAGGGCGACAAAGAATCGTTTACCCCCGGAGACCTCCTTGAAGACCGCTTTGTAAGCGAGATCAAGGCGGAGCGTATAAAAGAGGGTGCGATGGTGATCGCCGATACCAATTATTACATCGAGGGCGTGCTGCGCAAATTCATTAAAATAAAGAGCGGCCTGCCGATGGATATGATCAGCGACGACGAGCTGGCGGAGATCATCGCCTCAAAGACGGCGGAAAGCGCCGACGACGAGGCGGAAGAGGAGACGCCGCCGGAGGACGACGAAGACGACGGAGAAGAAGACAGCTTCTCTATACTGATGCCGAAAGGCCGCTGAACGCAAAAATCACCACCTGTTTACCAATAATAGTAACATAGGAAAAAGACACAAAATCCGCCCCGCATGAAACCTTGCGGGGCGGCCTTTGTGTCAATATTGGGCTAATCGCCCTATCTCTTACTTAAAGAAAATTATTCTGATGCAGAGGCCATAGCCGATGATAAGGCTCAGGAATACGGCGGCGGAGAGCGTATCCTTCTGGATGCGCACCTCTTCACGGTAGGCGGGGCCGAAGTGCGTGTCGATGATCCTCTCGACCGCCGTGTTTATCAGCTCGACGGTCATCGGAAAGAGTGAGGCGAGAAAGACGCATAGGACGTCGCTCCAGCCGCGTTCCATAAAGAGCGCGAGGCTTACGGCGACGACCACCCCCAAGCTTTCGTGGCGAATAGCCTTTTCTGTCAGAAAGGCGGTCCGCAGGCCGTTCAGAGAATAGATAGTTTTTGCAAAAAGTCCCTTATTTTTCCACTGTTCCACGCTAGGTCACCCATTTTCGAAAATCAGTCTGCCAATAATTATATATCAGAGGGGCCGTCTTTGATATTGCATATCCGCGAAACAGCGCCCTCTGTCCGAAGAGGCTCATTATGCCAATTGCCGCTTTTCTGCTATAATACTCAAGTTGTACATTATGGAATCCTTCACGGAATTCCGTTCAGTTTATATGGAGGTTATTTCAATGGCGAACGATTATAAGGATACCCTGTTTCTTCCCAAGACCGATTTTCCCATGCGCGCCAATCTGTCGCAGCGGGAGCCGGAATTTCTGAAGTTCTGGTATGATATTGACGTTTACGGCGAACTCAAGAAAAAGAATAAGGACAAGCCCTCCTTCATTCTGCACGACGGGCCTCCCTACGCGAACGCCAGCATCCATATCGGTACGGCGACAAACAAGATATTAAAAGACTTCGTCGTGAAATATAAATGGCAGCGCGGCTATTTCTCCCCCTATGTGCCGGGCTACGACACGCACGGGCTTCCCATCGAGCTCAAAGTACTCAAGGAGCAGAGCCTCAACAAAGACGATATCGATCCGGTAGAGCTTCGTGAGAAGTGTGCCGCCTATGCCCGTTCGTTCGCCGACATACAGACGGGGCAGTTCAAACGCCTCGGCGTCATCGGAGACTGGGACCACCCCTACATGACGCTCGTTCCCGCCTACGAGGCGACGCAGATTGAAGGCTTTGCGGAGATGGTCGACAAGGGGCTGGTCTATAAGGGACGCAAGGCGATCTATTGGTGCACCGACTGCCAGACGGCGCTCGCTGCGGCGGAGATCGAATACGCGGACGAGACCTCGCCCTCAATATTCGTCGCCTATAAATACACCGACGCGGCGAAGGTATTCCCCGAGCTCGCCGGTAAGGATGTAGAGGTCATTATCTGGACCACGACGCCTTGGACGCTGCCAGCTTCAATGGCGGTGGCCGTCCATCCGCGCTACGATTACGGCTTCTATCAGGTCGGCGATAAGATATACCTCATCGCGCAGGGACTCAAGGCCGAGGTGGAGAGGGCGACGCAGCTTGAATTCGGCGAGCCGATACTCTCCTGCAAGGGCGAAAAGCTCGAGAATACGCTCGCGCAGCATCCCTTCTACGACCGAGTTACGCCCTTCGTCCTCGCCGACTACGTCACGCTCGACTCCGGTACGGGATGCGTTCACACCGCGCCTGGCCACGGTACGGAAGACTACGAGACCGGCGTACGTTATGGCTTAGAGATCTATAACCCCGTTGACGAGACGGGACACTATTATAAAGAGACGCCGATATTCGGCGGCATGTCGCTCGCGGAGGGTGAGAAAAAGGTCTTTGAGCTGCTCGGCGAATCAAAGCGCCTGCTTGGCAGGCTCAAAATCACCCACTCCTACCCGCATTGCTGGCGCTGCAAGAAGCCGGTAATCTTCCGCGCTACCGATCAGTGGTTCGTATCCGTCGCCGACTTCCGCGACGAGGCGCTCAAGTGTATCGACGAGGTGAAATGGGTCCCAGACTGGGGCAAGGACCGCATCACGAATATGGTGCGTGACCGTTCCGACTGGTGCATCAGCCGCCAGCGCACCTGGGGCGTGCCTATCCCCGCCTTTTACTGTGAGGACTGCGGCGAGGTCATCCTGACGGGAGACCGCGTGCGCCGCGTGGCCGATAAGATCCGCGAGCACGGCAGCAACTGCTGGTGGACGATGACGCCCGAAGAGCTCATCGGAGACCTCGCGGTCTGCCCGAAGTGCGGACATACCCACCTGCGCAAGGACTCCGACATAATGGACGTATGGTTCGATTCCGGCACGAGCCACTCGGCGGTGCTCGACAACTGGGAGGATCTCAGCTGGCCCGCGGATATGTACCTTGAGGGGAGCGATCAGCACCGCGGCTGGTTCCAGACCTCGCTGCTCAACAGCGTGGCGACGCGCGGCACGGCCCCCTACCGTACGGTCCTCACACACGGCTTCATTATGGGGCCTGACGGGCAGAAGATGTCAAAATCCCTCGGCAACGTAATGAAGCCGGAGAATATCATCGATAAGAACGGCGCGGACATCCTCCGCCTCTGGGTAGCCTCCTCCGATTACCGCGGCGACGTGCGTATCTCGGAAGAGATATTCCGCAACCTTATCGAGTCATACAGAAGGATACGCAACACGGCGCGCTTCCTGCTCGCGAACCTCGCGGGCTTCGACCCCGCGAAGGACATGCTCCCGCATGACGAGCTTGCTCCCGTCGACCAGTACATAATGCTGAAGCTAGAGCGTCTGCGTACGCGCGTAACGACTGGATTTGACGAGTACGAGTTCCACCAGCCGATGACGCTTATTCACCAGTTCTGCGACAACGAACTTTCGTCGTTCTACATCGACGTGAGCAAGGATAAGCTCTACGCCGACGCCAAAGAGGCGAAGAGCCGCCGCTCGATTCGCACTGTCATGTGGCAGGTGCTGCGGGCGGTGACGCAGATGATGTCCTCCGTACTCTCCTTCACGGCGGAAGAGATCTGGCAGAAGATGCGCGAGATGGACCCGACGCTGCCGCAGAGCGTACTGCTCGCGGACTGGCCCTGCAGCCTCGCCGAGGGCATAGACCCCGCGGTGGAGGAGGAGTGGGACATGCTGATGCTGGCCCGCCAGGGAGTGCTGCGCGGACTGGAATCGGCGCGCGGCAAGGGAGTTATCGGCCACCCGCTCGACGCGGACGTGCAGATAAAGCTCAGCGACTACTACAAACCGCTTGCCGGCAGGATATGCGACGAGACGTGGGAAAATGTCCTCATCGTCTCCTCCTGCAGAGTAGTTGACGAGATAAGCGGCGCGGAGATCGTCTATGGCGACGAGACTACGGGGCTGCGTATCGGCGTCAATCGCTCGTCCGCCGAAAAGTGCCCGCGCTGCTGGAAGAGACGCCCCGAAGTGGCGGAAAAGGGACTCTGCGACCGCTGCCGCGATGTGCTCAACGCCCAGTAGTACAGACAGGGAATATATTAACGAAGAGGGGGAGGGGCTGCTTGCCGCCCCCTCTTCTTCTGCCGTGCAGAACTTTGCGATTGGAGCGGAGCTCGCCGGACACCGGCTGGATTTTGCCATTTCGCGCCTTCTCGGAGTGAGCCGTGGTTATGCCCAGAAGCTTATAAAAGAGGGGCATGCTTCCCTGACGCCCGCGCGCCGCGTGAAGTCCGCCGTGAAGGTATTGGAGGGCGACTCGCTGGCGGTGGAGATCCCGCCGGCGGAGACGCTCGATCTTGAGCCGCAGGATATTGATTTCGAAACGGTCTATGACGACGAAGACCTGATCGTCGTCAACAAGCCGGCGGGGTTGGTCGTGCACCCCGCGCCGGGACATTGGAGCGGCACGCTCGTACATGGGCTGCTCTTCCGCTATCCCGATCTCGGTACGCTGAACGGCGTCCGGCGTCCTGGGATAGTGCACCGGCTCGACGCGACCACCTCTGGGCTGATGGTGGTTGCGCGGAACGGCCTCGCGCAGGAGGGACTCTTCAAGGATTTCAAAGAGAGGCGGATCAGAAAAGAGTACCTCGCCCTCTGCTACGGCACGACACCCTCCGAGCGCGGCTCCGTTAAATATCCGATCGACCGCGATCCCTATAACCGTCTGCGCATGGCCTGCGTTGAAGACGGCAGGGAGGCCTGGACGGACTATGAGAGGCTCTGGCACGTAAATAACTACTCCCTCGTAAAGTGCATCCTTCACAGCGGCCGTACGCACCAGATACGGGTACATATGCAGGCGGCCAGGGCTCCGCTGGTGGGCGACCGCCTTTACGCGCCCTCCCGGCAGTCGCCGTTTCCCCCCGAACGTCTCTTTCTTCACTCGTGGAGGCTGGGCTTCAGGCACCCGCGCAGCGGCAAAGAGATGCTCTTTACGCAGCCGCTGCCGCGTGAGCTTGCCGATTTCCTAAAAAAAGTTAGGACGGGAGCGGCTTAATTTCCCCTATAGCTTTGCCTGGCCGTCGGTTTGGCGGCTTTCCAAAAAGCGCTGCCAGCTGTCGGGAGACGCCGTCAACGTGGAAAATTCCTTATAAGTGACGTTGGCCTCCCCGCCGCGGATTGGGCTGACATATCTCCGCCGCGTATAGTCAACACGCTGACGCGGCGCTTCGCGCGCTTTGCTGTAATACACCGCGAGCGAAGCGCAGAAATCTTTGAGCTCCGCAAGCTCCTCCTCGGAGAGCGCCGTGAGCGTTCTCAAAATGACATGAGAGCCCGGCACCCCCTGCGCGTGGAACCAGAGGTCATCGGATAGAGCCAGCTTGAAGGTGACATAGCGGTTGCCCCTTGAGGAGAGGCCGGCGAAGATAATGGCCCTCTCGAACTCAAAGCGCCGGTGCGGCGGCAGCTGCGGCTCCCTCTTCCTGCCTCCGCGCCTCTGAACCGGCGTCTTGGCAAGTCCAAGCTCCTCTTCCAGCATCGAAAGAGATTCCGTATCGCCGATGGAACCGGCGAGAGCAAGCGCTTCGCGATGATCGTCAAGCTCATCTCTGACGGAAGACAGCAGCGCCGCCGCGCGCTCCTGCGCCGCCGTTATCTTCTTGTATTTCGCAAAATAGCGCGCCGCGTTCTGCGAGGGGGAGAGCCTCGGGTCAAGCGGTACCTTTTGGACGATCTCCTCGCCCTCGCCGTCATACCCCTTGAGCTCGACCTCGGAGGCGTTATGCCGTATCTGCCAGAGATTCGCGACGATCAGCTCTCCATACCGGCGGTAAAGCTCCGCGCGGCTGTCGGAGAGCAGCGCCTCTATATCCGCCTGTTGGCGTTCCCTGCGTATGATCTCTTTCTCAATGAGCTGGACGGCACGCCTGCGGCGCGCCTCAAAGGCGACGTCGCGCAGAGGAGCAAGCGCGATCAGCCTGCCGGTGCAGGCTTCGCCGAGCGGCACAGCCTCAGGCAGCAACTCCGGCAGAGAGGTGACATACCGGCCCAGCTTTTGTGGAATGAAATGAGAGATGTCGCCGTCGTTATAAAAACAGCCCAATAAGCCGACGGCCCTTTCTGCTCCGGCTTCGGAGAGGGCCTTAAGCAGCGGCTTCCCAAACCCGGCGATCCTCTGAATGGACGCTTCGTCCGGCGCGGCAAGCCAATCTTCAAGCGCAACCCCCTCGAAGGTCGGCGGCAGATGGTAGGGGAGCCCCGGCAGGACTGTGCGGAAACTGTTGTCCGCGGGATGAATGTGTTTGGCGGTCTCGATAATATTTTCTTCCTCATCAGTGAGAAGAATATTACTAAAACGTTCCATTATCTCAATTATAAGACAACGCTTGGCGATGAAGCCCGCGCCAACTGTTTTCTGAAAGGTAAATTTTAATATGCGGTCGCGGCGCAGCTGTTCGACGGCGGTAAGTTCGGCTCCTGTCAGGTGGCTGCGCAGCGCGTTCGTTATCGGCGGTGTCTGCGTTACGGAGGAGAGGAGCGACTTTCGCTCCTTCTGCGAGATCAAAACCACGCCGCAATTCTGTGCTCCCCACGACAAAAGCAGCTCCGACGCGCCGAATGAGATCACAACGGAATTGTTACCGCCGTCCACCCGCTGCACACGCCTGCCGCGACAGACGCCAAGTTCCCTGCTCCAAATCCATATCAGTTCCGGTCCGAACGACAAATCAATTCCTCCATGCGGTCAGTCATATCTAATTATTATACTCAATTATTCGACGCCGCGCACCGCACTCCGCATCGCGGTGTATGGCAAACGCATTAATACGATAAATCGGCGTTTATAAGCACGACTAACTTCATGACTGGGGGCTTGGTAATGCTCACCGCACTTTAGTGCGCCTCCGCTTACCAAACCCCCAATCATTTCGTTATTCGCACTTCTAAACGCCGATTTTCTTTCGGATAGGAAAAGAGATAAATAGCGGTTTAGCTTTGATAGGGTAAAAAATAAATAGCTGTTTAGCTTTTTCCTTTGTAGCCTCCCTCTCTGAGGGAGGTGTCGGCCGCCTGTTTTTGGCGGCTGACGGAAGGAGTGTTGCTCTGTTGGGCGCGGTTTCCGCGCCCAACAGAGCCCGCGGCAAAAGCCGCGGGAGAACCTAAGGTCAACTCTCCCTCAGTCTCGGCGAAAAAACATCGTCGAGCCAGCTCCCCCGGAGAGGGCGCCAAAAACTTGTGCGAAACAGCGGTTTATCCCCGAAATGGGAAAAACTAAATCGGCGTTTGCTGATACATTTGCTATGCGGCGAGGGGTGGCAGAGACCACTTTATCTCATCTGCCGCCGGCGGCATGTTTCTTGGATATCAGCCTTACCAGCTGCGAGGCAAGCAGCGGCAGGGCCGCCCTGTCTTTATAGACTATGTAGCGCGGCTGCCACTCAGGCTGGAATTTTTCCTTATACTGCCTCAGCCCCTTAAAATTGTAGAAATGTTCCCCGTGCTGGTAGATAAAGTTGCCCATGCGCTCCCAGAGAGAATTCTGCGGATCAAGGTTTGAGAGAGGGGCCATGCCGAGGCGGAAATATTTATAGCCATGACCGCAGCCCCAGATCATCGTCTCAATAAAGAGCCAACTCATAATGTCGCGCGGGGCGCCGTCGGTATATCTCATCAAATCTACGGAAAATTCGTCGCCGCCGCCAAGCCACAGGCTGCAGAAGGCAAGCGGTTCCCCTTCCTTCAAAGCAACTGCTATCGGGAAATTTTTCAGATAGTCCTCATCAAAGAAACCGAGAGAGAAGCCCTTTTCCGTGCCGTGTACCTTTCTGAGCCATTCATCTGATATTCCACGCAGCTTCGGCAGCATCTTATCACGCTTATCGCCGTTGATAAGGCTGTAGGTGAGCTCTTCGCCCTCCATATGCTTTTTTATGCTGCGGATCTTTCTCCACCGCGCCCCGTCCAGCGAGCTGGTGATCGTGGAGATATCCACGCGGGCGTCTTCGCCGATCGGCGCGGCGTTAAGTCCGGCGTCGCGGTAAACTTCAAGCCATTCACTGCCAGCCTCGTAAAAGGCGGCGTTTGCGCCGCGGCGGTCCGCCTCTTCACAGAAGTCCCAGATAAGCTCGGCCATGCCCTCCTTTTTGCCGATGGGATCTCCCATAGATATCCAGAAAGAGCCTGCGGGAGAATAGATGACCGCGGATTTCCTGTCCTGCGACATAAAAAACTTTTTATCTCCAAGTAGCGCCAGAGCGGCGTCCGACGCGTAGGAACCGGCGACAAGCGCCTTTACTTCGGCGGCAGAGGGCTGCGCGATGGCTGGACGCGACGGCCGCAGCCAGAGCAAGAGGAATATCAGCAGCGCGGCGAAGGACATTCCTGCGGCGGCGCGCAGAAAACGGGGGGCTGCGGAATCAAAGGCGAAGGTCCACCAGAGGTCATTCGCATACTCGACGTGGCGATAGGCAAAAAATCCCCACCAAATGACGGCTCCGACAGCGGCGAGGATTGCCATGCTCCATTTCAAGTCAGGTGCGGAGAAAAAGGAGAGCCGGTAAAAGCTGCGCCGTGAAAAGAGAAGCACGATCAGCAGCAGCAGGAAAAATGAATCCCGGAAGGGAGTGATATCGTTTGGCAGCGAAAATATCAGCGACACGGAGAGAGTCAGCAGAGTCACCGTCCACGCCGATTTGAGCCGCTTTGCGAGCCCCCAGGCCAGGAAGAGGAGGAAGGTGCCGGCCACGCTCTTGATAAAGTGCGAGGCCTCAAACAGAGGCAGGGGCAGCAGGGCCCCCAGCCTGCTCCAGCCGCCGCTGAAGATCGGCGCGGCGGTGGAGAGGAGCAGCCAGATGCCGGCCATGAAGGTCCATACTGCGGCGGCGTCGGGAAGAAAAGCCTCCAGTCTGCCGAAGTAGCGAGAGAGCCTTCCGCTCAATTCGACCGCAAAGAGTATCACCGTCGCGCAGACAAAGGGGATTATATAATAGATAAACCTATAGAGGAGGATTGCGCTCAGCATATCGGCGTGACGGTAAAACGGCGAAAGCAGCATTATCAGCGTAACGTCGAATACCCCCAGACCTCCCGGTACCTGGCTCAGCGTTCCGGCCATCATAGAAACGACAAAGGCCGAGACGAAAATAAGAAGCGGCGCGCTGTGATTTGGCAGCACGGAGTAGAGCACAAGGGATGCCGTAGTAACGTCAAGAAAACCTATCATAAACTTGAAAAGCAGCGCGCGCGGACGCGGCAGAGAAATCTTTATCCCCTTGACGGCAAAAACATGTCCGTGCGCGGCGGCCGCGCCAGCGCAAAGGGCGAGGGCCGGAGCCAGGGCGCAGCAGAGGGCGATGAGATAGCGGACATACTGCGGCCATCCAAAGTGCGCAAAGATCGTGTCCGGGGCGAAGAAAAAGGCTGGTGCGGCGACCAGACAGGGGCCGAAGAAGAGCGATATCTGGTTGAGCGCCACGATACGCCCCACCTGCCCGCCGTCCAATCCAAGAGTGGAAAAGAGACGATATCTGACCGCCCCGCCGGAGATGGCGGAGGCTCCAAGGTTGAAGCCGATGGCATTGCTTACAAAGGAGATCACGCCGACCTTGGGGTAGGGGAGCCTTACGCCTATCTCATGAGCAGAATACATGTCGTTAAAGGAGAGAATTACATAATTCACCGCCGCGACCAATAATCCGAAAAACACCCCTGAAATCGGTATCAGGGCAAAGGCCTTCCGCAGATCACGGAAGGACATATGCGCAAGTTCTTTATGCAGAGTATATATGGCAAAGGCAAAGAGCATGATCCCGATAAAGGGTAATAACTTTTTGACCTTTTCTAACGTTTTCTTCATTGCTTGACCTCGTTTCTCATTATAAGAAAATAACTTTATCTCACCTATAGTGTACATAACAAAAAATAAAAAATACACGGCGGATAGTGCTTAATTTTAATATAAAAAGGCGGAAAGGCGTTACGCCGCAGCTAAGTATCCTTTATTTTTTACCTTTTAACGAATGCCCGATGAAGAAAAAGATGGAAATCTGTGCGAAGATGTCTGTCGCGTATATCAAAGAGGTACGGCAAGCGACGGCACCCCGCTGATGATTCTTTTGAAGGTCTCCCTGATTCTTATAACAGCATAACGTTACAGCCTAAAATATGTTGGTGAAAGCGGCGTGTTTCCGATGAAAGCAAAGCGTAACTTGTTAAAAACGCTGCTATGGTATAATATAAAGCGGTTGGCCAAAGCTAATTGTATTCTGCAAAAACTCCGCAGCCTGAATTCTCTGCGCCGGCGGAGCGGCTGTTCAAAAACTCCTTAACGGGCAGCAGCATGACGCTCACTGTTCATGGACAATAAACCCAACGGGAATCTGTCTGATTTCCTCGTGGAATAGCCTCGGCAAAAATGACCGGCGCAGTGCGGAAAGCGGAGGAAGACTTTGTGCCGTTGGAGTAGATGTGTACATCTATAAAAATCATACTAATGAGAGGGTGCTTTCCGATGTCTTTTGTTTTTAAAAATAAGGATAAACTACTGATCGCCGGCATTATCCTGCTCGCATGCAATCTGCGTTCCCCGATTACGGGAGTAGGATCTCTGATATCTTATATTATGAACGATTTGCACCTCTCCGGTTCGATCTCCGGACTGATCACGACCGTCCCCCTGATTGCCTTCGCCGTAGTCTCCCCGTTCGCGGGAAAGCTGTCCATACGGTTTGGTACGGGGAAAACCCTGACGGTCAGCCTGCTGATTTTGGCGGCAGGTATCGCCCTGCGGTCCGCTGGCGGGACTCCCGCCTTTTTTTGCGGTACTGCCATCATCGGAATCGGCATCGCCTTTGGCAATGTGCTGCTGCCCAGCATCGTCAAGTCCGCGTTCCCCTCTAAAGTTGGCGTACTGACCGGCGTTTATACCACCAGTATCGCCCTTTCCGCCGGGCTGTCATCCGGAGTCAGCATTCCCATCGCAAGCGGCAACCCCTTCGGATGGCGCGGCGCACTGGCCGTTTGGCTGATTTTGGCTATAGCCGCCATTCTGCTCTGGCTCCACCTGTGGGGCTACCGCGTGGTTTCATCGCCCACACAGGTTCCCGTCAGACTCGACTCTATGTTTAAATCGCCCATTGCGTGGAATGTGGCAATTTACATGGGCGTACAGTCGCTGCTCTTTTACAGCTTTGTGGCGTGGCTGCCGGCGATTCTCCAATCAAAAGGCGTATCTCCGGATACCGCGGGATATTTTGCGTCGGTATACCAATGGATCGGTATCCCCGCGTCCTTTGCCATACCGATGTTGGCCGGCAGGATGAAGGGGCAGAGACTTCTGGCAGGTGTGATCTCGGGCATTTACGCCGCCGGCCTTTTTCTCTTTTTGCTGGAAGATTCGTATTTCGCACTTCTGCTGGGCGTGCTGCTATGCGGCTTCTGCACCGGGGCGTGCCTGAGCCTCTCTATGTGCCTGATGGGACTGCGCACAAGCAGCGCTGCGCAGACGACGGCGCTGTCCGGGATCTCACAGTCCTTCGGTTACGCTTTGGCTGCCGTCAGTCCGGCTCTCCTGGGCACCCTCTATGACAGGACGGCATCGTGGACTATGCCCATTATCTTCTTGCTCGCTATGACCGTTGTGCTGTTTTTATCCGGCATCTTTGCGGGGCGGCAGCGCACGATTTCTTTTGCCACGGAACCAGCGCCGTCGGTAAATCCGGAAATCTGATCTCAAAATGATTGGATCGATCGCCGCCATTTTACATATATCTCCAACGTGCCCTGCCTTTTAACATATGTTTCATGGCTGTGCCGGTGATATTTTTTCTTGACAGTTTGGGGATGCGGTGCTAATATATCTCGCGTTGCAAGCGGAAATAGCTCAGTTGGTAGAGCGATGGCCTTCCAAGCCGTAGGTCGCGGGTTCGAGTCCCGTTTTCCGCTCCAATTATTTAACCCGCAAACTTTGATGGGGCTGTAGCTCAGCGGGAGAGCACTTCCCTCGCACGGAAGGGGTCGGGCGTTCAAATCGCCTCAGCTCCACCATTAATTTCTTAAGTGATACCAAGGCTCTTTGGCACTTCGCCGAAGGGCCTTTTGTTTTTCTAAAACTCCGTCAACCAGTCGTCAACCAATCTAGTTTTTCTACCTTCTACTTTTTCAAAATATTTTTTCGGTTTTTCTCTTTTTCGATAGTTGTTTTCAGAGTAAGCGTGTAAGCGTCAAAACTCCCGTACCTATAAATTAAGCCAAAAAGCTCGTAAACTCCTTTCATCAATCAGCACCGAAGGGAGCAGTTTTATGATCGAGAGCGGTAATAAAGATATATATATTGTCTGCGGCGCTACGGATATGCGTAAGGGTGTCGACGGTCTGGCTGCCATCGTAAATCTCAGCCTCGCCTGTGATTTCAGCGGCGCGTCTATGTTTATCTTTTGTAATAAGAGCCGTAACAGGGTGAAGATCATCGAGTGGGACGGCGACGGTTTCTGACTGTATCAGAAGAGGCTTGAACGCGGTACTTTCCCGTGGCCTGCGGAGGGGAGTGTGAAGAGAATGGTTATCACTAAGGATGAATTTTCCTGTCTGTTTTCAGGCACTAAGCTGCGCCGCAGGCTCTGTATGGACGAGGTTTTTCCCGAGGTGACGGCGTAAGATAATAGTCGAAAATAGCAAGATGTTAGTATTACTGTAATTAAGGCGTATTTTCCTGTATCATAATCTTATGGAAGAGCTTATACGTGAACTGGAAGAGTTGAAGAATAAATATGCGGAGCTTGAGGAAAAGAATTCCGGTCTTGAGCTTGAACGACAGAAGCTGGAGAAGAAGGTCGCTTATTATGAAGAGAGCCTGAGGCTGAGCCGTCACAGGCAGTATGCGAGTTCAAGCGAGAAGAGCGAAGTGGATTCCCGTCAGCTTCTTCTTTTTGACGAGGCGGAAAATGAGTCGGACGTCAAAAAGCCGGAGCCCACGGTTTGTGAGATAACATATACAAGAAGAAGCCGTAAAGGCGGATCAAAGCCGGAGGATGATTTTGAGGATCTCCCCACGGAGAGAGTGGAATACACCCTTTCGGAAGAAGATCAGTCATGTCCGGAATGCGGCGGCAAAATGCATCTTATAGGATATGATGAAAGACGCGAGATAGAGATCATCCCGGCCAGCGTAAAGATCGTGGTCCATGCCCAGGGAATATACGGCTGCCGCCGATGCGAGAGAGAAAACACGCATGTTCCGATAAAAAAGGCGGATGTTCCTGCTCCAGTGATAAAGGGAAGTGCCGCCTCCGCGTCGTCTATAGCACACATCATGACGCAGAAATACATGCAGGGAGTGCCGTTATACCGCCAGGAGCTCTCATTCATGAAAGAGGGAATAAAACTTAGCAGACAGACGATGGCGAACTGGCTTCTGCGTGCAGGGAAAGAGTGGCTGTACCCGCTATACAATGAAATGCGCCGTAAACTCCTGGAAGAAGAGATACTCCATGCGGATGAAACAGAGATACAGGTACTGCGTGAACCCGGAAGGGCTTCACGTACCAAATCCTACATGTGGCTGTACCGTACCGGAAAATACTCCGCTTACCCCGTCGTCTTATTTCAATACCAGGAGACCCGTTCAAGCTCACACCCCATAAAATTCCTCAACGGCTTCAGAGGCTGTCTGCACACAGACGGCTATGCGGGATATGGCAGACTCGGTGCAGAAATTCGCCGCTGTGGCTGCTGGGCCCATGTGAGAAGAAAATTTCACGAAGGGATACAGGCGGTCCCACAAGAAGAACAACCAACCTGCGCCTCACAGAAAGGACTTGAATACTGCGACAGACTCTTCTCTCTTGAACGTGACTATGCAAAACTGACGCCGGAAGAGCGCCGTGTCAAAAGACTTGAACAAAGCAAGACGGTAACGGACGCCTTCTTCGCGTGGGCCTCGAACACCCCCGCCCTCCCCAAATCGGCACTCGGAAGGGCTCTGCACTATGCCCTTGAACAGAGGCCGTTACTTGAGACCTTCTACCTTGACGGCAGATTAGAAATCTCCAACAACATGGCGGAACGAAGCATAAAACCATTCGTCATAGGCAGAAAAAACTGGCTCTTTTCCTGCTCCCCCAAAGGAGCGGAAACCAGCGCGGTAATCTACTCAATAATAGAGACGGCAAAAGAGAACCACCTCAAACCATACGAATACCTCAAATACATCCTTGAAAACATGCCCAACACGGCACCGGAGCGATACCATATTCTCCTGCCCTGGAGCAAAGAGCTTCTATGTCACTGCAAATTGAAAGAGCAGACTGATTCAACGGCCGGCGACAACGACGAATCCTGTGACCATGCCTCTGATGCTGGAGTCAACGACTCTGCTGAATGATAATACAATAGATCTGATTATTGGCGTAGGTACGGTATATTTGACGCTTACAAAGACTAGGAGGTTATATCAATCTTAGACATATTGGGCAAGTCGGAAGATTTCGCCAATTAGAGGATGCGTATAATTATTCTTGTGACAATTGGCGCAGGTTTAAGGAGGCGGTACTATGCGTACCTAAAATTGAAGATTTTGATTTCGATAATTATTTAGTTACCGCCAGGGGTGAAATGTTAAAAAGTAAGAGATATAGGATTATTCCTATCTAACCTGCCGTCGTCATAGAACTCTAGAAATGGGTGCAAAAAATTCAGAAGGCGCTTGTCACACAATTTGTTTTACCCAACGAAAACGGAAATAGGCTTCAACCATCAAATTTATGTTACAACACGTGCAGGATACGTGACATTACTGATCTTGATATTAAACTTCACGGGTTTCACCGTCTATGTGCGATGTGAAATGTCGCGTTGATGGCAAAGCAGATGGTGCACACAAATACAATTGTTGCACCCCGCTAATCGATGATCTAAAGAAGGCACACGAGGAGGCGAATATCATTGAGCACTTCTTTAAACAGAAAACGTTAGAAGAATATGGGAAACGCGCTATATAGCTTTCAAGCACCGTGCTGAGTAAGTTTCAAAAGTTTACGTACTATAAATTGAATAAGAAGAGGAGATATTCATTATGACAACAACATTTACGGTATCAATCAAAACAGGTCGGGCGTGTAGAAATAACAAAGCCAGAAATGCCAATAAAATATTTATCAGCAAAAAAACGGTGAAAAGGGGAGCAGATAACTCATTGTACATGATCGTCAATCCGCAGGATTCGAATGGTAGCGCAGCGCTACGCGTTAATGGTTTGGCAGTTGAAGTATCGCCGCATAACGGTAATAATTTTTATACGCCAATTTCTTTAGACGTCTGTGTTTGGGAAATAAAAAACATGCGGGTTATCGCGGAAGTTAACAAGATTACCCTGACTTCCTCGTCGAAAGATTCCCTTAATGAAGAGACACATAACTATATAAAAAAAACAATAGAAAATTTTTTGCCTAGAACTATAAAATATATAACAAAAGAATTTCAGTGGAAAAAAGTACCGAATCTTTTTGAAGCGGAGTCTTACGATCCAGATACCACATACCAACTCGTTACGGAATTTATCCCAGGTGATTCCGACATCAAGTTTTCTAGTTTTATGTTGGATTCAGATGACGGATTGAGAAAGCTATGCACGTTAAGGACACGTGGACTTGAACAATATAATGTATTTTATGGCGATGTTGTTGAGTACGATAAAACTATAGAGGCGCATGTTGGTGATTTAGCCGTTGTATCACATGGGATGAATAAGTTTTACGGTGTTTATGAAGGAGTAGATGTGGACGGCAATTACACAGTGCGTTATCTTAACAGCGAAAAGACGAAAATCGACCAGCGTATTGAGTCAACTCGCGCATGTAAAGTACTCACTGTTATTAGGGATGGCAACGATGTTACTGAATCAGTCCGTGAATCAGCAGAAAAGCTAATAACAAACTAATTTTTAGTTTAATTGCATAAAAACAGCTCCATTGTGGAACTGTTTTTGTGCTAATGTAATTATTGGTAATAATACCATAGTTTAAAGGAATAGTGACATTATCTTTGACCATTTGGGATGACTTTTTCTCTGGTTATTGACAAGAAAAATATCACCGGCATCGCCGTAAGATGCGTGAAAAATATTAAACAGGCAATCGTTTGTATAAAGGCTATGCTAAGATATTGCCCTTGATCCAAGTGCCTTCATATGGGATATTCGCCCGCTCACTACCCTGTTTTTATATTCTTTTATGCATTATACTAAAGTGGAGAACTGCTGGAGGAGGGGTACGATGCTGGGCGGCGGCAATTCATCTGTCATTCAACGGTCTTTATCGAAAGAGGAATTTGATTCCGAAAGGTTCATCATCGGCATCAAACCTCTATTTGCAAGTATAAATACCACTGAAAGGTGGATACGCTCCGGCATCCATATACCGCAGGAGCTGAAAAACACCATCTCTTCATACCGGCTGTTGGGACGTCACACGCCTCCGGAGGGACAGGGCAGAATAGATATCCTCCAGATAAAGCTCGCCCCGGGGACGCAGTTGGCGGCTTCGGAGAAGAAGTGCGTCAAATTTCTCATGAAGCACATGGAGAGCGACGGCGCGGACGCAGTATTTGCCGCGATAACCTCCGCGAGGGGCGAGGGTTATCTTTCGCTTTTTATTGAGTCTACGGCGGTGCGCGGCATCGTCATTCCTGATGATATCTTGGATTATCTCTCTACGGAGGGGATCAAAAATTTTCTCCATAAGAGCTGCGGCCTTGCTCCCGCCGCGCTTGACGGTTATTTCTCCGACAGCTGCATTCTCTTTGACGATACGGTATTCGCGCGTGACGCAAAGAAGCTTGACGCCGCGCTCGCCTCGATGCGGTTCTGCGACATAGCGGCCGCCGGCGGCGAGCTTGTCGGGGCCTTCATCAAAAAGATCGCCGCCGTGCGCCTTGGGCTGGGTAAATATTTCAGCGAGAGCCAGCCACGTACGGAGGAGCGGTTCATACGCGAATTCATTGAAAATTCCCTTTTCGTAACGGATTGCAGCGCCGCGGCCCTCGACATCCTGAAAACAGAGCTGAAACTAAAATTCCCACAGGCTGAAATAAAAGATGATCGTTTTGTTTGGGGCAGTATTTTAGTTGATAATATATTCACAGACGTAAAATTTGACCTGATACTAACTAATCCGCCGCACTTGCGCAGCGAACAGTTCTCTTCTATAAAGGAGCTGCTTTCCGGTTATTCCTCGTCGCGCTTCAACGCCGATATTTACTGTTATTATGTGGAAAAGGCGGTTTCGATGCTCTCTTCACGCGGCAGCGCGGTGTTTTTGATCTCCAATAAATGGATGAAATCCGACTACGGCGCTGGGCTGCGCGATTTCTTTCAGTACCACAATCCAGCCGTCATCGCCGACCTGGGCAAGGTGCCGCTGTTAAAGGGCACCGTCATGCCGCTCTCCGTCGTATCGGTTTTGAAGGAGCCGGAGAGCAGCGGCGTGAAGTTCATCAACGCCTCCGCAAGACCGAAGGACACGCCCCTGCCGGAGTACGCTGAGGAGTGCGCGCGCCCTTTGTCGGAGTGCAAATTTTCCTCCGCTTCGTGGAGCTTCCCGGAAAGTGGGATCGCGGCGCTGGTGGCTGGCATACGCGAAAGGGGAGTCCCTCTTTCATGCTGCACCGATAATAAAATATACAGGGGAATCCTCACGGGGCTGAACGAGGCTTTTGTCATAAGCCCCGAAACGGCGGAGGCGATATCAGCGGAGGAACCGGCCTCGGCGGAACTTATCGTCCCCTTTTATTCCGGCCGCGATATAAAACGCTACTATCTGCCGCCAGTGAAGAAATATCTCATTTTCATGCCCAAAGGCTACACCGACAGGAGGCGCGAGCTCTCCGACGGATATCTGTGGTTCGCGCAGAATCACCCACGGCTGGCCTCGCACCTCGCCAGATATGAGGCCAAGGCGGCGAAGCGGCGCGACCGCGGCGACTATTGGTGGGAGCTGCGCCCCTGCCGTTATTATGAGGTATTTCAAAGACAAAAGATACTTCTGCCGGTGATATGCCGCGGCATTTCCGCCGTTCTGGACGAGGGCGGCGCGTACGCGAACGATAAGTGCTGTATCATCGACAGCGGCGACTGCTTTCTCCTGGCACTGCTCAATTCAAGGCTTATGAGCTTTATCTTCCGCTCCGTATCGGCCCCGCTCATGAATGATTACTTTGAACTGCGTCCTTCGACGCTTGCGGAGCTGCCGGTCAGAGGGATGAACCCCGCAAACGCCTCACAGCGCCGTCTTCGGGCGGAAATAACCGCCTACGGCGAAAAGCTTTCGCGCATATACACGCTTAACCCGCCTGCAAAGTACGGCCGCCCGGACGGCGAGACGCTTCAGACGGAGAAGGAGCTGAACAGGGCCGTCTACAGGCTCTACGGACTGACGCCAGCCGAGATAAATATCGTCGAAAATAACTGACGGATGATGTATAATGCTCCCGCATGCCGCCTGTAACGGCGGCGATGAAATTTTATCTGGTTGGAGATATAGATGAATAACCGCCGCATGTTCTCTGTAATGATGCTTTCAACGGCCTCGTTGATTTGGGGCACCTCTTTTGTCGCCCAGATACTGGGAATGGAGTTTATCGGGCCGTTCACCTTTTGCACGGCGAGATATGTGGTCGCGCTCCTCTTCCTGGTCCCCTTCGCCCTGCTTATGGACCGGCGCAGAGGCGCAGGGGCAGGCGGAAACCCCGCCGTCATATCGGACTGGCGCGGCTGTTTCCGGAGCGGCGTCCTTTGCGGAAGCGCGCTTTTTATCGCCTCCGGCCTGCAGCAGATAGGGCTGCTCTATACGACGGCCGGCAAGGCCGCCTTTATTACGGCGATGTATATCGTGATTGTTCCCGTTTACGGCCTCTTCATGAAAAAAATTCCCTCCAAGCTGACGACCTTTGCCATTATATTCAGCACCGTAGGGCTCTATCTGCTCTCGATCAAGGAAGATTTTCGGATCGAGATGGGGGACGCCCTCATCCTTGCCAGCGCTCTATTCTGGGCGGCCCACATAATGATATGCGACCGCTTTGCGAAGTATTACGATACGGTCAAGCTCTCGACGGTGCAGTTCGGGACGGTGGCTCTCTTCTCCGCCGCGGCGATGTTCCTGTTTGAGTATCCAAAGCTAGCGCCGCTGCTGGCCTCATGGCTGCCGATATTCTATGCGGGGCTCTTCTGCACCGGAATCTCCTACACGCTGCAGATGGCGGCGCAGAGGGATGTAAGCCCAGTGACGACCTGTATCATACTCAGCGCAGAGGCGCTCTTCGCCGCTATCTTCGGTTATCTGGTCCTCGGTGAACGTCTCTCCGAGCGCGAAATAATCGGCTGCGCGATTCTGTTCCTCGCGACCCTCATTGCGCAGATACAGGAGGTAAAATCTGGAATGGACATGGAACCGGGCGCTTAAAATAAAAATGCCTCTTTCCTAAATTGATTCTCATGGTATAATCTTCCAGTACTCGGGATGTAGCGCAGCCTGGTTAGCGCACCTGCTTTGGGAGCAGGGGGTCGTCGGTTCGAATCCGACCATCCCGACCAGATACTTCAAGGGCTCAGCCGTTTTCGACTGAGCCCTTTTTCTATGTCTGTCTCCTCTATGTATCCTGAAAGACTATAAAACTGGAAATCACGGACGATATTTTATCAAGTAGAGCAGTGAACCGGTTACTGTTAGCCGTAGACTGTGCTTCGGTGTCCAATCTGCACTACGAGGACGATGAGACATCCATCCTCTATACGACATAAGACACGCCAGTCACCTATACGGTAGCGCCAGAGGCCGGAAAGGTTTGCCGAGAGCGCCTTACCGCGGAGTCTTGGATCTTGTAGTTTTTCGAGCTCAGCGAGGTATTTGGCGATGCGCAGTGCGTCGGGTTTGTTAATTGCGGCAAGTTCTTTTTCTGCCTGCCGCGAAAGCTCAATCCTCCAGCCCAAGGCGACGCCTGACGTCTTCCAACGGTGAAGATTTTCCGCCGTCAAAAAGGTATTCTTCGTAGGCGGAGGCTGCGATAGCTGCATCCTCAAGGTCGTCAATATAAGTCTCTATGGCTTTGCGAACATACCAAGTTTTTGTTCGCCCTGTTTTGCTGGACAAATCTTCGAGACGGCTTTCTGTTTTTTCGTCAAGACGGATAGCAAGCATTTTTATTCCTCCTCTATCTACTGCTATACAAGTATAGCAGAGTAGGAGGGCGGTGGCAATATTAAAGGAGAGTAGCATCAAATGGGTATACAAACATAAAGAGACGAGACTTTAGCCAGATAGCTCGGAATCTCGCCCTCCTGATTGGCGTCGCTTTGGCAAATTGTCGAGTGGAACTTCAAGTAAGTAATCTGACTTTCTTATTAGATTGTTCTACAGCACGCCCTGCCGCCAAGTGCATGCTCTTTTGCGGCGTAGTAGCTACTGCTCACGCCGTTAGAGATACAAAAGTATGTTAGTGCTTGGCGGCATCAGTCGCCCAAAAAGAGCGGCGCACGTAATTAGCGACATTTGCACAGAATATTTTATTTATGCGTAGATATACAAGACCCGAACAACAACTATTACTATCTGACGCTGCCATATTTTGGTACTCACTGTTCTTTATAAGAGACCTTTTAAATATTTTTGGTCTATATAATAAAAATGATAAAATTACACCTTTAATATTATTCTTATGAATAATATTAAAATGATTTTATGTCATTTATATTATCGTTTATTTGAATAACGAGTATTGACAGTTAGAACATAGATAAAAAACAGTCTTATTGTATAATGTTGTGAAAATGAAAAAGTGATACAAGGTGTGATTTTTTTGTCTTTTGCGTTATTTACTAATATTTTACTTGTTCTTTATGCCAGGAATGCCCATTATGCCTTTTATTAATATTAGAAATATCCACTTTTCATACGGAGAAGAAAAAATTTTAGATAATATCGATATGGATATAGAGCGTGGTGATTTTGTCTGCCTGCTTGGTCAATCCGGATGTGGCAAAAGCACTTTCCTCCGTTTGTTAGCGGGGCTAGCTGCTCCCAGCTCTGGTTCTATCGTAATCAACGGCAAGGTAGTAACCGGCGCAAGCCTGGACAGAGGCGTGGTTTTTCAGGATTACAGCCTCTTTCCCTGGTTTACGTCCGGTAAAAACATTGTACTCTCCATGCAGCAAAAGTTTCGCGATATGACAAAACAAGATTTGAAAGAACGAGCCATGTTTTTTCTAAAACGTGTCGGTCTCGATGAGTCAGTTTATAATAAATATCCCAATGAACTTTCTGGAGGGATGCGGCAGCGTTGCGCAATATGCCGCTCGTTTGCGCTGGATCCTCCCATCCTGCTGATGGATGAGCCGTTTGGGGCATTGGATGCCGTAACGAGGGCGCATCTGCAGAATCTGATTCTATCTCTTTGGAACCAGGACAGCGGAACACGGAAAACTATTTTTTTTGTTACTCACGACGTTGAAGAAGCTCTTTATCTTTCCACAAAGATCTATGTCTTTGGACTAAAGCCGAGCAGGGTCATATATTCGTGTGTTCTGGATAAGGCACGCTTTTGTACGCGCGAACAGCTATTAAACGATCCTAAGATTAGTTCGTTAAGGCAGCAATTAGTTACTATATTAAATAATGATATAGAAACTAAACTAAATTAATATAGGAGGCATCCGTAATGAGGTTCATCAAGGTATTTCTGGCATTGGTGTTTGGTGTGGTATTGCAAGTGGGGACGGCTATGGCTGCCAGTAACACTATCAACTTGGCCTATAACCCTTCTACCGGCAATATACTTGGTTTCATCGCCATCGACAAGGGGTTTGCAAAGGAAGAAGGATTTGATATTAACCTGGTGCCGTTTTCAAATTCAACTGACGCGTTATCGGCCTTGAGAGCGGAGAAGATCGATATTGCAGTTTCATTTGGTACTGCGGCGCCTCTGACATTTGTAACCAAAGGCGCGGATTTTACGATTTTTGCTGGATATGTTTCAGGCGGAATGCCGGTCTACTCAAAACCGGATTTTAAGTACGAAGGGATGAAGTCTTTCGTTGGTAAGAAGGTTGCTGTACCGCGGATGTATACTCCTGATATCGTATGGCGCGGAGCTATGATGCGCGCAGGATATGACCCAAGCAAGGATTGCGAGATAATGGAGTTTAAAAAGCCCTCGGAGGTTCTCGCGGCCGTCAAATCCGGCAAGGCGGATGTGGGCGTAGGAACGAATTCAACGTATCTTCAGTCTATGGCTTCCGGGCTAAAGACACTCACCTGGACGAATGATCTTGATCCTATGCATGTCTGCTGCCGTCCAGTGGCAAATACGAAATGGATTAAGAGTAATCCTAAGCTCGTAAAGGCTTTTATACGCGCATGGATACGTGCTGAGGATGTTCTGATTAACAACCCGGAATACTGTGTTACCCTGAACATGAAATATATGCAGCTTGACGAGGAAAATTCTCGTACTATGCTCCAGAAAACGAACCAGGTATTTGAATCAGACCCTAAGACGAACGGTGTGCGCTATATGTGGGAGCTGCTTGGTAAGCTGAAATATGCCGATACGGCGGGCATCGATATCAACGACCATATAAATAGTTCGATATACAAAGAAGCTCTGGACGAACTGCGCTCAGAATATCCTAACAACAAGAATTTTAAAATGTTTGAGGAACGTTATAAGAAATATAATAATTAATGGTTGTTGGATGAGAGAGGTTTAGTTCAATGAGAAGGTTGGCAAGGTTTATCAAATTTTACGGCGGTACGATCATTATTCTGTTTGCGTCGTTCTGCATGTATGAGGTTGCGACCGATCTCTGCGGCTGGCTCGATCCCGTACTTTTCCCAGGGTTCTCGAGAATATGGCCTACGGTGACAGGCTCGTCTCCGCAGCTTTTCGAATGCTTCCTCAGCTCTATGGGGCTTTTGATTCCGGGATATTTCATCGCGGCTCTCGCGGGTATAATTCTAGGCGTGGTCATCGCTTTGTCTCCGCGCTTTCATAAGAATTTGAAGCCTATTATCTTCGCGCTGAGCCCTATTCCGCCTTCAATGCTGACGCCGTATCTGATTGCCGTCTTGCCAACCTTTTATATTTCTTCTGTGGCGGTCATATTTATCGGTTGCTTTTGGCCGTTCCTTAACGGCACAATCAGCGGGATTCTACTGATAGACCAAAAGTATCTTGACAATTCTAAAGTACTTGAATTGTCGGGTATACAGATGCTGACAAATGTCATCCTGCCTGCCGCATCTCCAATGATATTGGCAGGAGCAGGTACCGCGCTGAATTTCGCTTTTATATTGCTGACGGTTGCAGAGATGTTCGCCACTAATTCAGGGTTGGGGTACTACATACAATATTATGCGGATTTCTCTGACTATGCACGCGTTCTTGGCGGGCTTTTGGTTACGATATTTGTTTTTGTATCTATCATGATAGGTTTTGACGCCTTTAAGAGGCGCGTACTCTTTTGGACTTTGAACGAACATCACTGATGAGGTCAGGTGTATTATGAAAAAGATAAGAATTGGCTGTGGTTCCGGTGGGTGTACCTATGAACGCCTCGAGCCGACTGAAGAGCTTTTAAAAAAGGGGGATATAGACTATCTCGTGTTCGAATGTCTGGCAGAAAGGACGATAGCGGACGCGCAGATGGAAAAACTCAGAGATCCCAACATGGGATATAACCCTCAGCTTGAGGAGCGTATGAGAAGGTTTATGGCTCTAGCGCTGGAAAAGAAAACGAAAATTATAAGTAATATGGGGGCTGCCAACACTCCGGGTGCCGTCGCCAAGATCCGTGAAATTGCCGAAGAGCTTGGTATTAAAGGGCTGAAGATAGGTATGGTCCAAGGGGACGATATAACTCATAATATCGGTAGGTACGGAGATACGCTGCTAATGGACCGTAACATACCTGTCGGCAGGCTTGAAGAGGTAGTTTCTGCCAATGTATATCTCAGCGGCGACCCGATATGCGAAGCATTAGATAATGGCTGCGATATAGTCGTCACCGGACGTGTCGCTGACCCTGCTCTGTTTGTAGGGCCTCTGAAACATGAATTCAAATGGACGACGGAGCAGAAACATCTTATGGGTCAGGCGTTGCTTCTAGGACATTTACTGGAATGTTGTTCTCAGGTAACCGGAGGTTTTTACGCCGACCCTGGACACAAAGACGTAGAAGGGCTTGAAAGAGTAGGATTCCCTATAGCTGAAATAGACGAAACCGGCGACTTTTTTATAACCAAGGTTGAGGGGTCCGGTGGGATTGTGTGCGAAGGCAACTGCCGAGAGCAGCTGCTTTATGAGATATGCGATCCGGGATACTATATAACGCCTGACGGCATAGCCGATTTTTCACAGGTGACATTTAAAACTATCGGACCTGATAAGGTTCTTGCGCAAAACGCATCCTCCAAGAGAGAACCGGTCAATTATAAAGTGAATATCGGCTACAGCGACTGTTATATAGGAGAGGCCTCTATAAGCTTTGGAGGGAGTAGCGCGCTTGCGCGGGCGGAGCTATGTGCCGATATAGTACGAAAGCGGTTAAAAATTATAGGAGTGGCGCCGGATGAATTCAGAGTGGACTTCATCGGATATAATTCGCTTTATAAAGACTCGATATCAAGGTTTATCACACCGGACGTTCACAGTGAAATACGCCTCCGTGTCAGCGCGCGGACCAAAACTTTTGAAGATGCCCAGGCGGTGGCGCGTGAGGTACAATGTATGTATATCAACGGTCCGGCTGGCAGTTCAGGCATTGATTATGACATAAGAAAGGTACTCTCTGTAGATAATATTTTAGTTCCTAGAGAAGATGTCTCTTGGACTGTAAGTTACTGCGAGGTGTAAATATGAAGCTGGGAGAGATAGCTCACACACGTACCGGAGATAAAGGCAACCTATGCAACATCTGTGTTGTTCCTTATAATGACGAAGATTACCCGTTGTTGAAGGAAAAGGTTACCGCTGCACGTGTGCGAGAGTTTTACAAAGATATCTGTTGTGGTGAGGTCGAACGGTATGAGGTAGATTCTATTTGCTCAATGAATTTCGTACTTCACGATTCTTTAGGTGGAGGCGTAACTAGAAGCCTGTCCATAGACCGGCATGGGAAGTCGCTCGGGATGGCGCTGCTTGAAATGGAATTGTAGTTTTGTCATTCTACCTGAACTTTATACTGTAAACATGGCCGCAGGACAACGGCGGCCATGTTTATGTGAGCTATATATCTCCGTTCTCTTTTCTTAATCTCTTATATGGACGCTCATATAATGTAATTTTGCCAAAGTTTTGAGTAGTTTTTTTTCAAAAAAGTTCGCGCCTGCCTCTACCAAAAATGGCTAAAGACAAGCCATTACCCAAGTAAAAGTAACATTATAGATAAAATAGCAATTTTTAATCACATAACAAACGTTAGGTCACTTTTATTTCTGAGTAGCCGAGGAGTTCACGAACGGTGTTGAGGTCGACGCCCATTATTACCAGGCGAGAGGCGAAATCATGGCGCATATCATCCAGCGATAGTTACTTATTTCTGCATCTTTAAGCAGCGCCTCCCATGAGCCGTTATAGTTTTTATATGGTTTGCCAATTTTTGGGTTTGGAAAGATAAAACCAGATTTTTTCTGTCTTTTTCTGCCAGAGCTCTAGGTTGTTATACACGATATCGTTTATAGGGATGATGAGAGTTTCCTGTGACTTTGCGCTGGCGGCGTGGAGAAGGATAATTTTTGCGTTGAAGTCTATATCCTCCCATTGTAATGAAAACAATGCTATTATTTGGTATGTCAACCGTATGCAGGTGATATTATATAGGTGGGGCAAAACCGCCCGGAAGGAAAATAATAATCTAATAAACTGGAGTGAAATGTGATGGCCGGTGATGGCAAGGTAAGAGACGGTTTTATCAGTAAATGGGGCTTTATACTGGCCTGTATCGGTTCAGCCGTCGGTATGGGCAATATCTGGATGTTTCCGCAGCGCGTTTCGCGCTATGGCGGCGGTACATTTCTCATACCCTATTTAATTTTCGTTTTTTTGATCGCCTCTTCAGGGGTGACGGGTGAGATGGCTTTTGGGCGTGGTACACGTTCCGGGCCGATGGGGGCCTTTAAAAAGGCGGTCGAGTCGCGCGGCAGGAACGGCCGTTTGGGAGAGATGCTCGGGGTCGTCCCCGTACTCGGTTCGCTGGCGCTGGCGATCGGCTACACTGTCGTCGTCGGCTGGATATTCAAGTACACCTTCGGGGCCTTCAGCGGAGCCACTCTCGCGCCGGTCTCTCCCGAGGCATTTGGGGCGATGTTCGGCGGCATGGCGGTCGCCTTTGGCAATAACCTCTGGCAGTGGATCGCCATCGCCGTCACCTTTTTCATCCTCATCATGGGGATCGGCAACGGTATTGAGAGGGCTAACGGCATCATGATGCCGCTCTTCTTCCTTTTATTTATCTGCCTCGGCGTCTACGTCTTTTTCCAGGAGGGGGCCGCTGGCGGATATAAATATATATTTACCATCGATCCTAAGGGGCTGCGCGATCCTATGACCTGGATATACGCGATGGGGCAGTCGTTTTTCTCGCTCTCCGTAGCAGGAAACGGTACTTTGATCTACGGCTCCTATCTCAGCGACAGAGAGGACGTGCTCTACTCGGCGCGCAACGTCGCCGTATTTGACACAATCGCCTCTATGCTCGCCGCGCTCGTTATCATCCCCGCCATCGCTACCACGGGGGCGCAGCTGAACACCGGCGGTCCCGGGCTGATGTTCATCGCGCTGCCGAATCTTTTTAAAAATATGCCCGGCGGCGCGCTGATAGTAATAATCTTCTTCGTCGCTGTTACCTTCGCGGGGATTTCTTCGCTGATCAACCTTTATGAGACGCCGATCGCCACACTGCAGGAGAGACTGGGACTCAGCCGCCTCCAGGCCTGCCTTTGCGTCGCCGGCGCCGGCGTTATCGTCTCTACCTGCATTCAGGGAATCGTCGGAGGCTGGATGGATTTTGTCTCCATCTATGTCTGCCCTCTGGGAGCCGGGATGGCCGGCATCATGTTCTTCTGGGTATTCGGCAAAAAATATGTCGGCGCAGAACTCATGAAGGGACGCACAAAGCCGCTGCCGGTCTGGATATATCCGCTCAGCAAGTACGTCTACTGCGCGCTGACGGTTATCGTGCTGCTGCTTGGCGTCGTCATACCGGGCGGAATCGGCTAGGCTGGTGCGTTAAGGTAAAGTCAGAAAAATTACGCCCATAAAATACCGCTTTTCAGCCTGGCCCGGCTGTGATATATTTGTGCGCGTCACATTCCGTTGAGTCTCCGCGTTTACCTCATGACCATCTCGGAAACATCCGGCAGGAAGGGTATATGGAGACTGGCGGAGCGGGGGATGACAACGGTCTCCCTACGTTTTTAGTGAATTGCACATATTTTGAAACTTTTTCACAATATCTATGTGTGGAAATTAGTTAGTTATGGTAAAATGCTATGGTTGAACATAGAGCGTTGTAATAATTTGAAAGGGGAAAATAAATTGAAGACCGAAATACTTTCGCAGGAAAAGAACGTCGTGGAGGCCAAGGCCCAGTTTACCGCCGAAGAGGTAACGAAGGCCGTTGAAAGCACCTACAAGAAGATATCCAAACAGGCCAACATAAAGGGCTTCCGCAAGGGCAAGATCCCGCGCCGGACTCTTGAGCTCTACTTCCCGAAAGATGCCGTCTACGCTGAGACGATGGAGAACCTCGTCCCTGACGCTATCGACAAGATGATAGAAGAATATGAGCTTAAGCTCATCGCCGAACCCGATGTCAAGCCCGGAGAGATCAAAGAGGGCGAGGGTTTTGAGGTGACGGTCAAGTTTGAAGTCACACCGCAGTTTGACCTGCCAAACCTCGAGGAGATAGAAGTTGAAAAGACCGTGTATGAGACGACGGACGAGATGGTCGAGGATCAGGTCAAGCGCATTGTTGAGAGCCGCGCTGAGATGGTCCCCACCTACGAGGAGCGTCCCCTGACAAAGGACGATTACGCCTCAGTCCAGTACGACACCTTCCTTTATTATGAAGACGGCAGCGAGAAGAAGGCCGAAGAGGGGCAGAAGACTGAGATATTCCTCGGCGCCGATACTATGCGTCCCGAAGTCGTCGAAGCGCTCGTTGGCAAGGCCCCCGGAGAGACAGTCTCAATAGAGCTACCCGTCGATGGTGAAGAGGCGAAAAAGGACCACGTCGTCAAGAGCCGTTACGAGATCGAGGTACTCGGCATCATGAAGAAGACCACTCCCGAACTGACCGACGAACTGGTAATTGAGATCACGCAGTCGAAGCACAAGACGACCGGTGAATTCAAGGAAGAGGTCAGGAAGCAGCTCGAAGCCGCGGCGGAGAACCAGAGCAAAGAGAACCTCAAAGACACTATCGTCAACAAGATCGCCGACATGGTCGAGGTAGATGTCCCGATGACGCTCATCGAGCGTCAGAAAGATTCCATCAGGAAGCAGCAGGCTGAGAGAATCAAGAGAGAGAACAACATGACGATGGAAGAGTTCTTTGAAAAGAGCGGCATGAACAAAGAGAGCTATGAGGCCGAACTCGACATGGCGGCGATGAACATCGTGAAGCGCGCGCTCGTACTCGAGGCGGTGGCCGAGGCCAACGATATCGAGTGGACTCCCGAGGAGCTTACACAGGAGATCACCTCTATCGCCCGCATGTCCGGCGTGGACCCGAAGAAACTCCAGGACTACATCTACGGCGACCGCGACAGGCTCTTTGAGATGGCGGAGAAGATCCGTAACCGTAAGACGGTCGACTACCTCGTAACGACGGTGAAGGTCACCGAGGTTCAGGAAAAGAAGGCCGAAGAAAAGGTCGAAAAAGAGGCGGAATAGCTCCGCCTGATTTGGCAGGACATTAAGACAATAAAATAGAAGATAAAAGGAGGAATATTATAATGTCTTACTACGTTCCTATAGTTGTAGAGCAGTCGGGAAGAGGAGAGCGCTCCTATGATATATACAGCCGTCTCCTGAAGGATAGGATAATATTCCTGGGAACCGCGATCGACGACACGGTAGCAAATCTTGTGGTGGCTCAGATGCTCTTTCTTGAGAGCGAAGACCCCGACAAGGATATTTCACTCTATATAAACAGCCCCGGAGGGTCGGTCTCGGCCGGGCTCGCGATATACGACACAATGCAGTATATCCGCCCGAACGTCTCGACTATCTGCCTCGGGATGGCGGCAAGCATGGGAGCTGTGCTCCTTACAGCCGGAGCCGAGGGAAAGAGGCTGGCGCTGCCCAACGCGAAGATAATGATACACCAGCCGATGGGCGGTATGCAGGGACAGGCCTCGGATATCGAGATCCACGCGAAAGAGATACTCAAAACGCGCGCGAAACTCAACGAGATACTGGCGGCGCATACGAAGCAGCCGCTGGATAAGATTGAAGCCGATACGGACAGGGACTATTACATGTCGTCCGAAGAGGCCTTAAAATATGGAATCGTCGATAAGATAATCGAAAAACGCTAAATCTGATGAGGGGATTCCACCGGGAGTCCCCTCATTTTGTTGCGAGGAGCCAGTTCGCATGTATGATAATAAAACAGAAAACGTATTCAAAGACAGAAAGAAAAATAGCTGCTCATTCTGCGGCAAATCACAGAACGAGGTCGCGAGGCTGTTCGCGGGACAACAGTCAAACGTCTTTATCTGCTCCGACTGCGTCCACCTCTGCAACATTTTGCTGAGGGGCGAGCACCTTGGCGCGGATGAGATGGAGAAGCCACAGGATAAGACTAAGCCCGATTATACCTCGCTTCCATCCATAGACAAACTGCCCAAACCGGCGGAGATAAAGGAATTTCTCGATCAGTATGTCATCGGCCAGGCACAGGCGAAAAAGGTGCTCTCCGTAGCGGTCTATAACCACTACAAGAGACTGCTGAATCCCGCCGTCGGCGACGACGACGTGGAGCTGCCGAAGAGCAACGTCCTTCTTGTCGGCCCCACAGGCAGCGGCAAGACGCTGCTGGCGCAGACGCTGGCAAAGATGCTCCACGTCCCCTTTGCGATGACGGACGCGACGACGCTGACCGAGGCCGGCTACGTCGGGGAAGATGTCGAAAATATACTTCTGCGCCTCCTGCAGGCCGCCGATTTTGACATACAGGCGGCGGAGCGCGGCATCATCTACATAGACGAGATCGACAAGATCGCGAGAAAGTCGGAATCGACCTCTATCACGCGAGACGTTTCGGGCGAGGGCGTCCAGCAGGCGCTGCTGAAAATTATCGAGGGCACGGTGGCCAACATTCCTCCGAAGGGCGGGCGCAAACACCCCAGCCAGGAGATGATCCCCATCGACACCAGCAATATTCTCTTTATCTGCGGCGGAGCCTTCGACGGCCTCGAAAAGATAATTTCACAGCGCACCAACGAAAAGCAGCTTGGTTTCGGCGGGGAGATCAGCTCCAACGCCAGCATGAAAAATAACTCCGAGCTCCTTAAAAAGCTGGAGCCCGACGATCTGCGCTCCTACGGCTTCATTCCCGAGTTTATCGGGCGTCTGCCGGTTCTTGTGGCGCTTGAGGCGCTCTCGGAGGATGCGCTCATCCAGATACTCAAGGAGCCGAAAAACGCTCCGCTGAAGCAGTATAAGAAGCTCTTTGCCCTTGAGGATATAGACCTTGAATTTACCGACGACGCCGTAAAGACGATCGCCGAACGGGCCTCCAAGCTCAACACCGGTGCCCGTGGGCTGCGCACCATTCTTGAAAGGCTCATGCTCGACCTGCAGTATGAGATACCCAACAGAACGTCGGACGTCGCTTCGCTCACCGTGACCAAAGGCGCGGTCGAGGGAACGGAAAAACCGCTCGTCGAAACAGGTGCCAAGGCATATGGAGCAGAATAAGCCGCTCATCTATCCCGTCATTCCCGTGAGGGATATGATCGTTTTTCCCGGCGTGGTCTCGCCGCTATTTATCAGCAGACCACGCTCGATGCGCGCGGTCGAAGAGGCCAGCGAACACGACCGGATAGTATTCATTACGGCGGAGAAGAAACCCTACCCCGATACCGTGCAGCCCGAAGGGCTCTACAAAATCGGGACGGTCTGCAAGACCCTCCAGAACGTGCGCCTGCCCGACGGCTCTCTGAAGGTCGTTGTAGAGGGCGGCTACCGCGCGCAGGCGGTGAGGTTCGCGACCAACGAATCATTCATGCTCGCCTCCGTCACTCCGTTAGAGACTGAGAAGTGCGAACCGACGCTTGAAATGCGTGCCCATATGCGCTCCATTTTGCGTGAATTTGAACAAAACGTCCACCTCGATCCCAAACTGCCGGAGGAGATCGCGCGTTCAGTTAGAGATATAGACGTTCCCGACGTACTCTGCGACGTGGTGACCTCTCACAGCCGTCTCGACATCATCGAAAAACAGAAGATACTGGAGACCGCCGATACATCCGACCGTCTGAGCCTGCTTCTTAAGATGCTTATAACGGAGAATGAGCTGCTGGGGCTGGAACGTGACCTGGAGGATCGCGTGCGTTCCGAGATAGACAAGGACCAGCACAACTACTATCTGCGCGAACAGCTGAAGGTCATTAACGAGGAGCTCGGCGAAGAGAGCTCCGCGAGCGAGGCGGAGGAGCTTCGCGCCGCCGCTCTGGCCTCCGGTATGCCGGAGACCGTCATGGAGCGCGTAAATAAAGAGATATCAAGATTCACTAAACTGGCCCCTGTCTCGCCGGAGGCCGCCGTAGCGCGGACCTACATAGAGACGCTGGTGGAGCTGCCCTGGAATAATTCCACAGAGGACTGTCTGGATCTGGCCAACGCGCGTAAGGTGCTTGAAGAGGATCATTACGGTCTTGAGGATGTCAAAAAACGCATTCTGGAGTACCTCGCCGTTAAAAAGCGGGCGGGAAAGAATATGCGTGCGCAGGTCATCTGCTTCGTCGGGCCTCCCGGCGTGGGTAAGACCTCCCTTGGCCGCTCGATCGCGCGTACCATGGGGCGCGAGTTTATCAATATATCCCTTGGCGGGATGCACGACGAGGCGGAGATACGCGGACACCGCCGCACCTATGTCGGCGCGCTGCCGGGACGCATAATCCAGAAGATAAAACAGTGCGGCTCTAACAACCCGCTGATTTTGATGGACGAGATCGACAAACTCGGTTCCGATTTTCGCGGCGACCCCTCGTCGGCGCTGCTGGAAGTGCTCGACCCGGAACAGAACTGGCACTTCACGGACAACTTTCTTGAAGTTCCATTTGATCTGAGCAAAGTCATGTTTATCACCACCGCCAACTCCGCCGCCACGATACCAAGGCCCCTCCTTGACCGCATGGAGGTCATTCCGCTTCCAGGCTATGTGATGGAGGAAAAGATCAAGATAGCCAAGCGCCATCTGATACCACGCATAATCAAGGAACATGGCCTTGAGAAAGAGGACTTTGTGATCTCCGAAGCGGCGCTCAAAGATATCGTATCATCCTATACAATGGAGGCTGGCGTTCGTTCGCTTGACCGCGAGCTCTCGAAGGTCGCGCGGAAGATCGCTACGGAGCTGGCGGAGGCTGATGCGCCTGAGAGAGGCGCGCTTGGCAAAGAGCGTATCAAGAAGATACTCGGCGCGCCGAAGCTCCACAACACGAAGATACCGAAAGAAAATGCCGTCGGTACGGCTATCGGTCTTGCCTGGACCGAAGCCGGCGGCGACGTCATCCTCATCGAATCGGCCGCCATGGAGGGCACCGGTAAGGTTACCTATACGGGAAACCTCGGCGATATCATGCAGGAGTCGGCGACGACCGCCCTCGCCTACCTTAAATCGCACGCCAGCCGTTACGGGCTCGCGGATTTTGAATGGGGCAAAAAAGATATCCATATCCATGTCCCGGCCGGCGCGGTGCCAAAAGACGGCCCCAGCGCGGGGATTACCCTCGCACTATCGCTCTGTTCGACACTCACTGGGCGTGAGATCGATACAAAATACGCGATGACGGGGGAGATGACGCTGCACGGAAGCGTCCTGCCGATCGGAGGCATCCGCGAAAAGACTCTGGCGGCGAAACGCCTGGGTATAAAAGAGATAATACTGCCCGAGGCGAACAGGCCGGACACGGCGGAACTTAGCGACTGGGTGCTGAGCGGCATGAAACTCCACTATGTATCCAATATAACGAAGGTTTTTGAATTGGCCTTGAGGCCGGGAGAATAAGATGAGTGTATGGAAATCAGAGCTGTTCTGCACGGCTTTCAATAAACAGCAGCTGCCGCCGCCGGGACCTCACGAGATCGTCTTTGTCGGGCGTTCAAACGTAGGGAAGTCGACGCTGATAAACGCGCTGCTCGGCAGGAAGCTCGCTAAGGTAAGCTCCAAGCCCGGAAAGACGCGCAGCATCAATTTTTACAATGTCGACGCGGAGCCTCATAAATTCTCGCTTGTCGACCTGCCCGGCTACGGCTACGCGGCGCGCGGAATGGACGAGCGCAAAAGCTGGTGGAAGCTGATAGACGACTATTTCAGCCAGGACCGTCCGATATCCTACGTCGTGCACCTGATAGACTTCCGCCACGGGCCGCTCGCAAACGACAACGAGCTCACTGCCTGGCTCGACAGGATGGACATGCCCCGTATCGTAGTCTTTACCAAGGGAGATAAAATATCTCCCGGAAAGCGAAAAGGGCAGTATAATACGATAATGCGCGGCGGAATCGATTCTATTCTGCCGCCCTTCGTCACCTCCGGCGTCAACGACGCCGAGATGGAGAAGCTGCGCATCGGCATCGAAGAGGTCCTCTCCGAGATAATCAAGCTCGACGCGCAGGAGGCAAGATAAAAAGGCAGGCAAAACCAAACGCCTATTCCGATGATTAGATGTGTCAGCCGCTAAGCGGTTCGGTTTGGCCTGGGGCGCAGGCGTATATAAATACGTTGGAGCCACAGGTCAAATCGGACCGCGACGCGGATGGCATATATAATCATCGGCACCCAATCCAGAGGTGCCGGAACGGCCGGACTGACGGACTGGGAATAGATACGGACCGCGCCACCAGGCCGGCCCATTGAGGAGGAAACGGAAATGGATTCCGAGAAGGTGCAGTTAGGCAAGAGCTATGATCCCGTGCCCATTGAAGACAAATGGTACGCGGAATGGATAGCTGAGGGGCTTTTTAAGGCAGATTCGTCATCACCAAAACCGCCATTTTCAATCGTCATACCGCCGCCCAATGTGACGGGCTCGCTCCATGTCGGCCACGCGCTCGACAATACGCTGCAGGACATCCTCTGCCGCACAAAGAGAATGCAGGGCTACGAGGTACTTTGGCTGCCCGGCACCGACCACGCGGGCATCGCCACGCAGAACGTCGTGGAGCGTTCGCTCGCCAAAGAGGGCATATCACGTCACGACCTTGGACGCGAAGAGTTCGTCAAAAAGGTCTGGGAGTGGAAAGAGCAGTACGGCAGCACGATCATAAACCAGCTCAAAAAGCTCGGCGCCTCCTGCGACTGGGACCGCGAGCGCTTCACGATGGACGAGGGGCTCTCGCGCGCCGTCCGCAAAATATTTGTGGAACTCTATAAGAAGGGACTCATCTATCGCGGGAAATACCTCATAAACTGGTGCCCTCGCTGCCAGACGGCCCTCTCCGACCTTGAAGTCGAGCACGAGGAGATGGACGGTAAGTTCTATGAGGTCTCATACAAGTTCGCCGACGGCGAAGATGGCGGCGTCATCGTCATGACGACGCGCCCAGAGACGATCCTCGGAGACAGCGCCATCGCGATACACCCGCGCGACGAGAAGAACCGCCACCTCGTAGGCAAAAAGGTCGTCGTGCCGCTCGTGGGACGCGTCATCCCCGTCATTGAGGACAACATGGTCGACCCCGAGTTCGGCACCGGCTGCGTCAAGATCACCCCGGCGCACGACCCCAACGACTTCCTTGTCGGACAGCGCCACAATCTCGAACAGATACAGGTCATTGACGATAAGGGCGTAATGAACGAGAACGCCGGCAAATACCAGGGGCAGGACCGCTTTGAGGCGCGCGGCGCGATCGTCGCCGATCTTGAAAAAGAGGGCGTGCTGCTCTCGGTCACCGACCTGCGCCACTCTGTAGGGCACTGTTACCGCTGCCATACCGTGATCGAGCCCTACCTTTCGGAACAGTGGTTCGTCCGCACGCGTCCCCTCGCGGATGCCGGGGTAGCCTCCGTTGAAGCCGGAAAGATAAAGTTCGTTCCCGACCAGTGGACCAACGTCTACTACCAGTGGATGGAGAACATCCGCGACTGGTGCATATCGCGCCAGCTCTGGTGGGGACACCGTATCCCCGCGTGGTACTGCGATAAATGCGGTGAAGTCATCGTCGAAGAGAACGCGCCGCACAAGTGTCCGAAGTGCGGCAACACCGAACTCCGCCAGGACGAGGATGTGCTCGACACCTGGTTCTCAAGCGGACTCTGGCCCTTCTCAACGATGGGCTGGCCCGACGAAACAGAGACCCTGAAGAAATTCTATCCGACCTCCGTGCTTGTGACGGGATTTGACATCATCTTCTTCTGGGTCGCCAGGATGATAATGTTCGGGCTTGAGGGAATGAAGGGCGAAGTGCCCTTCCACGACGTATACATCCATGCCCTTGTACGCGACGAAAAGGGGCAGAAGATGAGCAAGTCGCGCGGAAACGTCATCGACCCGCTGACGATCGTGAAGGACTACGGCGCGGACGCGCTGCGCCTTACGCTCGCGGCGCTCACGGTACAAGGGCGTGACATCTTCCTCTCGACCGACCGCATTTCGACATACCGCCTCTTCATGAACAAGCTCTGGAACGCGAGCCGTTTCGCGCTTATGAATCTTGAAGACGCCGCGGTGGGACAGGAGATAGACGAAAGGGAGCTTCAGCTCCACGACAAATGGATACTCAACCGCATCTCGCAGGTTTCGGCGGAGATGACGCGGCTGCTTGACGGATACTTCTTCGGCGAAGCGGCACGCCTCATGTACGACTTCACCTGGGGCGAGCTCTGCGACTGGTACCTTGAACTGTCAAAGCCGGCTCTGCGCGGCGACGAGGGAGAGCCGCGCCGCAGGACGACGCAGGCCGTTCTGCTCGCCGTCTTTGAAGACGTCCTCAAGCTGCTCCACCCGATCATTCCCTTCGTGACCGAGGAACTGTGGCACGCCTTCCCCTTCGGCACCGACCTCGTGGAGCACAGCAGCTGGCCCGCGCCGCGCGTCGCCGTTGACGAAAAGGTTATCGCGGAGATGGACTTCATTCAGGATGTGGTCCGCGCCGTACGCAACCTCAGAGCCGAGGCCCGCATCGCGCCGCAGCAGATGATCCCCGGCGTAACACTCGCCGTCCACAGCAAAGAGAAGCTCGCGCTGCTCAAAGAATGCGAAAAGCAGATAGAGCTGCTTACAAAGGTGGAAAAGGTTACCTTCACCGAAGAGGGCGCCGCGAAGCCGGAGAGAAGCCTCGCCTCGGTGCTCGACGACGTTCAGGTATATCTGCCGGTAGGCGACCTGCTTGACGTGGATAAGGAGATACAGCGCCTTAAAAACGATATCGCCAAACTTGAGAAGGATATCGAAAAGAGCAAGATAAAGCTCGCGAACAAACAATTCGTCGAGCGGGCGCCCGCCGAAGTCATCGACAAAGAGAAGGGCAACCTTGCCGACAACGAGACAAAGGCTCAGCGCATGAAGGAAAACCTCAGCAGCCTGACCAACTGATTTTAATGAACGAAAAAGAGAGATTTTCCGAAGTAGAAAAAAAATTGCAGGAGATGGCAAGCCCGGGCATCCGCCCGGGACTTGCCCGTCTCGCCCGTCTTCTCAGCGAGGCCGGTATGCCGCAGGACAAATTTCCCTCCGTGCACGTCGCGGGGACCAACGGCAAAGGTTCGACCGCGGCCAGTCTCTATGCAATTCTGCGCAAATCAACATACAAAACTGCCCTATATACCAGCCCGCACCTTGTTGACTTTTCCGAGCGGCTGGTGATCGACGATAAAAGAGTCTCCGCCGAAAGGTGGCTTGCCGCCGTCGGCCTGCTTGAGCGGATAATAAAAAAAACCTCTTTTTTTACTGACAACCTTCCGACATATTTTGAACTGATAACGGCGGCGGCGATTTTAATTCTCGCCGAAGAGTCGCCCGATATCGCCGTCTTTGAGGCGGGGATGGGCGGCAGGCTCGACGCCTCCAACATCCTCGGCGACGTCAGGCTCAGCCTCATAGTGCCGATAGGCCTTGACCACACGGAATATTTAGGAGATACGCTTGAAAAGGTGGCCGCTGAAAAATTTGCCATCATGCGCCGGGATACGCCGGCGCTCTTTGCCGGCGACCCAAGGCTCGACGCCCAGTTCATCATCGCCGCGAAGCTGCACGGCGCGGCCCCGCATATCTTCTCATCAGCATACAGTGTAGCGGATGCCGATTATTCGCTCTCCGGCACGGACTTTACCCTGCGGGACAAAGAGGGCGGCGGGGAAGAGAGATATCATACGCCGCTGGTAGGCACCTTCCAGTCGGAGAACGCGGCGCTGGCCGCGGCGGCGGCGCGCCTGCTCAGCCCGGCATTCCCAAAGATAACGGCGAAGACGATAAAAGAGGGCCTCGCCGGGACTCTCTGGCCCGGACGCATGGAGGTGATCGCGCAGGCCCCTCCCGTGATAGTAGACGGAGGGCATAACCCGCACGCGATGAGGCGTATCGCCGAGACGCTGAAGACTCTCATGGGCGGCAGCCACGTAAACATCGTCATCGCGATGATGCATGACAAGGAGATCGCCGGCGCGCTTTCATTTTTGCGTGGACTCGACGTCACCCTCTACTGCACGGAGGTGCCGGGAAATGAGCGTTCTCTTGGCGCGCGGGAGATGGAGCGGGCGGCATCGGAGGCTGCTCTCAGGAGCGGGGGAAGTTTTCACGAGCCGCTTACGGCCATCGCCGAGGCCTCCAAAGAGGGTGCGCCGGTGCTCTGCTGCGGCAGCCTCTTTCTCGTCGGATACATAAAGGAACGAAAAGATGAACTTCGAAGGATTTAAAACATATGAGGACGAGAGCGGCATTATCATCGAAATGGTAATGCCCTCTGTTTTGAGAGAAAGCTTTTTCGCGAAGCTATACGCCCGCGGCGCGCTGAACGACGCCGCCGAGGGCGATCCCGAGACGGTCTGGAAGGCCCTCTCCGCCTGCTATAATAATAGGCCGCTCGTCGCGCCCCGCCAGGTACACGGCGTAAATATCATTGAGGCGGACGGCGGGCGGACTCTTCCGCAGAGGCCGGATGCCGACGGAGTATTTATCGAAGACGGCGCGCATCCGCTGGCAAGTCTGCGCTTTGCCGACTGCACGCCGGTGGTGATCGCCGGGGCGGCCGAACGGCCCTGGATGGCGGCGCTGCATTCCGGCTTTAAGGGAACCCTGCAGAATATCGCCTCCGCCGCCGTGAGGCTGGCGCTCGCAAAACACCCTGGACAGCGTCCCGGTGAAATCTGGGCGTGGATCGGCCCCGCGATCGGCGGGGAATGCTATTCGCGGCGGAGGGAAGATCCGACGACAGAACTTGCCCTGGAAAATTTCGCGCCGGAAAACGTCTCGGAGAGCGGCGAAGGTTTCAATTTTGATATCAAAGGTCAGATAGTCCGTCAGCTTATAGAAATCGGCCTGAAATATGATAAAATTTATATGTATGATTGCTGTACCTGCTGCCGTAATGATTACTTCTATTCTTACCGCGCAGGCGATGAGAAAAAAAGAATATTTCTGTTAGCGGGAAGTGCCAAAAAACAGAGATAGATGTGAGAATTATATAAAGCGTGAGCTTATACCACTCTCCTAGAGGTGAAATGTATGGAAGCAGTACGGGTTGGAGTCGTAGGCGTCGGACATCTTGGGATGCACCACGCGAGAGTATATACGGAGATACTGGGAGCTCAGCTTGTCGGCGTGGTAGACATCAACGACGAACGCGCGCATACGATAGCGGAGCCGCTGGGTGTCAGCGCATACAACGATTTTGAAACCTTTCTCAAGGACACGCGCCCGGACGCGGTCAGCATTGTCGTTCCCACCAGCATGCACTATGAGATCGCAAAAAAGGCAATGGAGCACGGCGTCCATGTGCTCGTCGAAAAGCCCGTCACGACAAGCGTCGACGAGGCGGAGAGGCTTCTGCACCTCGCGGTGGAGAAGGACGTCATCCTGCAGGTCGGCCACATAGAGCGCTTCAACAGCGCCGTGGAGCACGCCCGTGAATTCATCAAAGATCCGTATTTCATCCAGACACACCGCATGGGGCCCTTCTCGCCGCGCATCAGCGACGTCGGCGTGGTGCTTGACCTCATGATACATGACGTCGACATCATCCTTTCGATGATAAATTCGGACCTCGTCTCAATCTCGGCGATCGGCAAGTGCATCCGCACGGACCATGAGGACATCGCCTCGGTCCAGATGCGCTTCGCCAACGGCGCGATGGCTCAGATACTTGTCAGCCGCGTCTCCGAGAAGCGGCTGCGCCAGATGGAGATCACGGAGGCGGAGCGCTTTGTGACGGTCAACTATGAGACGCAGGACATCACCGTACAGCGCTGCGTCCGCCAGAGCGGCGGAAACATCGTCGAGGTGATGGAGCATCCCGTGTTCCCTAAGACTGAGCCGCTCAAGATGGAGCTCCAGCACTTTATCTCATGTATCCGCGACGGGCTGCAGCCGATGGTCGGCATCAAAGACGGCAAACGCGCCCTTGAGGTATGTGTCGCCGCGCTGCGCCAGATCCATGAAGAAAAAAAACAGAATTATTCGCTGCTTTCGGCAATATAAAGAAAAGAGGCCATGACATAAGGCTGATTAAGCGTTATCATTTAGAGAGGAAGGGTTTTCCTCTCTTTTTTATTGTATATGGCTGCTGAAAGGGTGAAGCTGGTTTTGTTTGGATTTTTAAAAAATGTGCCATCGGTGAACATTCAGGCCTTTGTAGCCCTCGGCCTATTCGGCGTATCGCTCCTTCTCGCACGTATGGTCGTCAACATACAGTCGGGGAAGTGGCCGGGAAGCGCGGTCTGGGTGACCTACCTGAGGATGGTGCTCGGCTTTACCTTTGCCGCCTCCATTGGGCTTGGCCTATACAGCTTTGCGGGGATAGACATTCTATTCAGCAGATGAACATATTGAGCGGGACGGAGGAGGACGTGCATCCAGCCCCGCTCACAGTATAATTTAAAATAAACACAGGGAGAGAGTTGTGACAATGAATAAGCTACTCGAACGCGCGTTAGCCGGAGACACGAGATCGATCGGACGCCTCATCAGCCTTGTCGAGGCGGATTCACCTACCTCCAAGGAGATCATGAAGGCCGTCTATCCAAAGACCGGCAGGGCGCAGGTGATCGGTATTACCGGCAGCCCCGGGGCGGGAAAGAGCACCTTTGTGAACCGTCTAATAGCGCAGTTCAGGGCTGAGGGCAAGCAGGTCGGCGTCATCGCTATAGACCCCTCAAGCCCCTTCACGGGCGGCGCGATACTGGGAGACCGCCTGCGTATGCAGGACCACGCCGTTGAGGAGGGCGTATTTATCCGCAGCATGGGTTCGCGCGGCAACCTCGGCGGCGTCAGCCGCGGCACGCACGAAGGGGCGCTTATCCTCGACGCCTGCGGCTTCGATGTCGTGATAATCGAGACCGTCGGCGTCGGGCAGTCTGAGGTCGACATCGTGAAGATCGCGGACACCGTCTGCCTCATCCTCACGCCCGGCATGGGCGACGACGTCCAGATAATGAAGGCCGGCATCATGGAGATCGCCGACGTATTCGTCGTCAACAAGGCCGACAAAGAGGGGGCCGACAAGGTGGCCGCCGATGTTCAGGTGATGCTAAAAATGCTCGGCGAGCGCGAATGGGTGCCGCCGGTGGCGCTCGTCTCATCGAACAAAAATACCGGCATCGACGAGGTAAAGGATATTATCAAGAATCACAGCGCCTACCTCCACAACAGCGAAGAGGGCAAACGCCGCCGCTGGTCGCAGCTTGAGATGGAGGTCGAAGCGATCCTGAGGGGCGAAATATCTCTGCTCGTGGAAAACGCCTGGAAGGAGCGCCGGACTGATTCTCTGATGGATGAGCTCTCATCAAGAAAGGCCGACCCCTATACGCTCGCGGGCGAAATAATTCAGAAGGTTGTAAAATAAATAATCCATACGGAGGAACTGATAAATTATGAAAATAGCGGTAGCTTCGGACCACGCGGGATATGAACTAAAGGAAGAGATAAAAGAGAGCCTTGCTAACGCTGGGCATGAGGTGCTCGACTGCGGCACAGCCTCCGGCGACGTGCGCGTCGATTACCCCGATTGGGGATTCAAGGCCGCCGACGCCGTGGCGAGCCACAAAGCCGAGCGCGGCATCCTCGTCTGCGGCACCGGCATCGGCATGAGCATCGTCGCGAACAAGGTCAAAGGAATACGAGCGGCGCTCTGCCACGACCACTTCACGGCGGTCATGAGCCGCCGCCATAACGACGCCAATATCCTCGTGCTCGGCGCGCGCGTGCTCGGCTCGGACGTCGCCGAAGATATGGTCAAGGCGTGGCTCGCGGAGCCCTTCGAAGGCGGACGGCACTGCTTCCGGCTTGAGAAGATCAGCGCCTACGAAAACGAGAACTCAAACTCCCGCGAGGCGGCCTCCGGCGGCGGCAGGACCGTGGTCATCGACCACCCGCTCGTGCGCCACAAGCTCGGGCTCATGCGCAATAAAGAGACATCCTCAAAGGACTTCCGCGACCTCGTGCAGGAGGTCGCCGGACTCATGGTCTACGAGGTGACGCGCCACCTGCCGCTGGAAGAGGTGGAGATCGAGACCCCCGTCGCGAAGACGCGCGTATTCACCATCTCGGGCAAAAAGCTCGCGATCGTCCCCGTCCTGCGCGCCGGCCTCGGCATGGTAGAGGGCATCCTTAAACTCGTCCCCAACGCTAAAGTGGGACATATCGGCCTCTACCGCGACCCCGATACGCTAAAACCCGTCGACTACTACTGCAAACTGCCGTGCGACATTTCGGAACGCGAGATATTCGTCGTCGACCCGATGCTAGCCACCGGCGGTTCGGCGGCGGCGGCCGTCAGCCACATCAAGGACAGGGGCGGTAAAAAGGTCTCGCTCGTCTCGCTGCTCGCCGCTCCCGAGGGAATAGCCGCCTTCCACGAGGCTCACCCCGATGTGGATATATACACAGCGGCCGTCGACAGCCATCTCAACGATCACGGGTACATCGTCCCCGGACTCGGAGACGCGGGAGACAGGCTATTCGGAACAAAGTAATAATAAAGCCGCCCGACCGGCGGCTCCACAAAAATGAAAGGAATATAAATTGCTTTCAATCTATCTGTTTACGCTCTTAACCTTCCTCTGGGGACTGGTAGGCACGCCGATCGCGATCGCACTGGCGCAGAAGTTCCGCCTGCTTGACATCCCCGGAGGAAGAAAGAAACATCACAACATCATGCCCCGCGGCGCGGGGCTTGTTCTGTGGAGCGGCTATCTCATGTGGGCCCTCTTCACCGGCAACCCCGGCGTCGAGGTGCCCTATATTGCTACAGGGGCTTCGGTGATCTTTATCGTCGGCTACATGGACGACATGCATCCGCTGCCGCCTCTGCTGCGCCTGATATTCCACCTCCTCGCCGCCGCCTGGGTCATCTATCCGCTGCCTGTGCCGCTGTGGCAGCGGCTGCTCTTCGTCCTCTGGATTGCGGGCGCCACCAACGCCTACAACCTCATAGACGGGATGGACGGCCTCTGCCTTACGATAACGCTCATCACCGCGCTCTGCGCGCTGATCGCGGGCGGCAGGGGAGTCTGGCTGCCCTTCGCGGGTCTGGTATTCGGCGTCCTGCTCTGGAACTTTCCGCAGCCGCGTACCTTTCTCGGAGACGGCGGCAGCACCCTTCTGGGATACATCTGTTCGTCGCAGCTTGCGTGGAGCATATTCCCGCATATCTTCGGGACCGGATTTATACACCTAGGCTTTATACTGCTCTTTCTTGGAGGCGTACCAGTCATGGACACGCTCGTCGCGATGACGCGCAGGGTGATCCACAAAAAGTCCCCCTTTGAGCCGGACAGGGGACACGCGCACCACAAGCTGCAGGATTTCGGCCTGCCCAAATTCGCAACGCTTATCGTGATGGGGTCGGCGCACGCGCTCATCATTGCCCTTGGCATGCGCCTTATGGGGCTGCCGGTATTCAAATTCTTTTAACATATAAGGAGGCGCCGTAATGGACAAGAAAAAAATAGTATGCGTCATAGGGACAAGACCCGAGGCCATAAAAATGGCCCCCGTCGTTATAGCGCTGGTGAAACAGGACTACTTTGACGTGAGGATACTGGCCACGGGACAGCACGCGGCCATGCTCGACCAGGTGCTTGACTTCTTCAGCCTCACGGCGGACAGGAATCTGCACATCATGAAGGAGCGCCAGACGCTCGATTACATAACCTCGTCGGTCCTCACCGGCGCGGGCGAATATTTTGACGAAGTCAAGCCGGCTGCCGTGCTGGTGCACGGCGATACGACGACCACCTTCGCGGCGGGGCTCGCCGCCTTTTACCGCAATATTCCCATCGGCCATGTCGAGGCTGGACTTCGCAGCTGGAATATGAGGCTGCCCTTCCCCGAGGAGATGAACCGCGTCCTCATCGATAAGATCGTGACCTGGGGCTTCGCACCGACGGAGCTCGCGGCTGACAACCTCAGAAAAGAGGGGCTGCCGGAGAGCGGCATAAGCGTCACGGGGAACACAGTGATCGACGCCCTTTTCTATACTGTCGCCGCCCAGACCAAGCCGGAGTGCGAAGAGCTCAGGGCCCTGCCTGAGGGCGCGCCCTTCGTCCTCGTCACGGCCCACCGCCGCGAATCATGGGGAAAACCGCTTGAAGATATCTGCCGCGCCCTCGTGGGGATACTTGAGAGCCACCCGGAGCTGTGGATGGTCATTCCGATGCACAAAAATCCCGCCGTCCGTGAGATAATACATAAATACCTCGACGGCAGGGAGAAGGTCATTCTCTGCGACCCGCTCGACTATCCTGACTTTGTCTGGGCGATGAACGCCTCAAAGTTTATCCTCAGCGACAGCGGCGGCGTGCAGGAGGAGGCCTCGGCGATAAAAAAGCCGGTGCTCATCCTCAGAGACGTCACGGAGCGCCCAGAGGCGGTGGAGCACGGCAGCGGCCTGCTTGTAGGCGTCGACCGGGAGAAGATACTCGGTACGGCGCTCGAACTGCTGAACGACCCGGCGATGATAGCCGAAATAGAAAAGAGATGCGCGGCGCAGCCCTTCGGAGACGGCACGGCCTCGATCAAGATAGCAAATACTCTAAAGGAGAGTCTGCGGGACTAGATGGAAACTCACGGATTGAAAAAATTGGCAGAAAAAATGATCATACGCGGCGGCAAAAGGCTCAGCGGGACCATATCCGTCCAGGGAGCCAAGAACGCCGCTCTGCCTGTAATGGCGGCCTCCATCCTCCTGAAAGGGGAGTCGCTGAAGCTGGAAGGGGTCCCCGACCTCTACGACATACACACGATGTGCGATCTGCTGCGCCATCTCGGAGCGAAGGTGGACTTTAACGACCACTGCATGACTATAGATGTGCCGGAGGAGCTCAACTGCGAAACGCCGGTGGAGCTTGTGCGCAAGATGCGCGCCTCCTCGCTCGTACTCGGCCCGCTCGTCGCGAGATGCGGCCGCGCGCTGCTCCCGCTGCCTGGAGGCTGCGTGCTCGGCAGCCGTCCTCTGGACTTCCACCTCAAGGGACTTACGAAGATGGGAGCGGAGATAGAGCTCAAGGGCGGCGCGGTGACGGCAACCGCCGGACGCCTCAAAGGGGCGACGATAACGCTCGACTTCCCCTCGGTGGGTGCCACGGAAAACCTTATGATGGCGGCGGCCCTCGCGGAGGGCACAACCTTCATCGAAAACGCCGCGAAAGAGCCAGAGATCGTGAACCTCGCGGAGATTCTGCGCCTCATGGGGGCTCCCGTAAAGGGCGACGGCACGGAGACGATCCGTGTCACGGGCATGGATTCGCTCCATTCGGCGAGCGGCGAGATCATTCCCGACCGCATAGAGGCGGCCACCTACCTCATGGCCGGCGTGATCACCAACGGCAGCGTCACCGTGAAGGGCATCTCGGCGAATTACATGGAGGCGATACTCAACAAGCTGCAGGAGGCCGGCGTCGAGATCGACGTCTTCGGCAGCGAGATTACGGCGAAATGGGTCGCCCCCCTTAAGGGCGTAACGATCAAGACGATGCCCTATCCAGGCTTCCCAACGGATACGCAGCCGCAGCTGATGGCGGTGCTGACCCTCGCGGGCGGCACCAGCGTCGTCCATGAGAGCGTCTTTGACTCACGCCTGCTCCACATCAACGAATTTAAGAAGATGGGGGCCAAAATCGAAGTTCAGGACAACATCGCGATCGTCACCGGCGTCGGCAAACTCAACGGTGCGGAGGTCCATTCTTCAAATCTCCGTGCGGGAGCGGCGCTGATCCTGCTCGGCCTCGCCACCGAGGAGGAGACGATGATCTGCGACCTCCAGCACGTCTGGCGCGGTTACGAGGGGCTGGTGGACAAGCTGCGCGCCCTTGGAGCGGATATAAGCTTTGCCGAATAACGTAATAATAGAGGAGTGTGCGGAATGGCTGAAGACAGACAGCCTCTGATACCAAATGTAAAAACATCCGCCTTCGTTGGCGCGGCGGGCACCGGCAAAAGCCAGAGGGCCCAGCTCGTCGCTTCGTTGGTTGACGCCGATTACATAATAGACGACGGGCTCGTGATCCATAAAGGCAGCATCGTCTGCGGCAAGAGCGCCAAATCGGAGAGGAACCAGGTGAGCGCCATCAGGCGCGCCATCTTCGAGTTCGACGACCACCGCAAAGAGGTCATCGACTACTTCCGTTCGGCCGCCCCCTGTTCCGTGATGGTCATCGCCACCTCTGACAACATGGCGATGCGGATACTGCGCAAGCTGAAACTGCCCGCACCGGAGCAGATAGTCCACATAGAGGACGTCGCGACGCCGGAGGAGATACTGAAGGCGCGCCGTGAACGTTTCAGCAAAGGGCAGCACGTCATACCGGTCTCTCATGTGCTCGTGCGCAAGAATTTCGCTGGCAAGCTCGTAGGCCAGCTGCGGGTATTCTGGAAATCAAAGGACAAGCACGAGGGAGAAAAGACTATCGTGCGGCCGCCGTTCAGCTTCTACGGCAACGTCCACATCGAGACGGAGGCCATCGAGGAGCTCGCCTCGTTTATCGCCAGCCGCACGGCGCAGGTAGCGAAGGTCAACGAGGTCAAAGTAAGCCCCGAAGAGGAGGAGTCGCTTCGCATCGAGATGAAACTTACGGTGACGCTCGGCGATAAAAAATTCCTCAGCATTGCAAATCTGGTAAAAGAACGCATAGCGGTGAGCCTGCGCTACTTCACGGGGCTCGACGTAAAAACTGTAGACGTAGTTATCGCGGAGGTTCAAATATGACGGCAAATGAAGACATACTGCTCAGGCTGACCCCCGAAGAGAGGGCGGCGATGAAAAAGACACTCTGGGAGGAGACGAAGGCCAACACCCTCGCCTGCCGCGCCTGTCCGCTCGCGGCGACGCGGACAAAAGTCGTCTTCGGCGACGGCGACCCCGATACAAAGCTGATGTTTATCGGCGAGGGGCCAGGAGCCGACGAAGACACGCAGGGGCTGCCCTTCGTCGGCAGGGCCGGACAGCTTCTTACCCAGATACTCACCGCGGCGGATATCAGCCGCAAAGACGTCTATATAACAAACATCGTGAAATGCCGGCCGCCGGAAAATCGCGTGCCGACGCCCGCGGAGACGGTGATCTGCGACAAACACCTGCAGACCCAAATAATGCTGATAAACCCCGCGCTGATGGTACTGCTCGGAAACACGCCTGCGCGCTGGATACTGCAGACGAGCGAAGGTATTACGAAGCTCCGCGGACGCTGGTTTGAATGGCGCGGAATCGCCGTCATGCCGATGTTCCATCCGAGCTACCTGCTGCGCAACGCCAGCTCTAAAGAGGGCAGCCCCAAACACCTGACCTGGCTGGACATCCAGGAGGTCAAGCGCCAGTGGGACGCCGTCAAAGCGACCGGTTCGATAAGCGGCATCAAATTCGGCTAGGACAGACGACAACGACATGGAAAAGAAAAAACTCGAACACGTGGCAATCATCATGGACGGCAACGGGCGCTGGGCAAAATCCCGGCATCTGCCGCGTGTCATGGGCCACCATGCCGGAGTGCGGGCCGTGGAGCGCACCGTGCGCGCCGCAAAGGATCTCGGGATACCCTATATCTCACTCTACGCCTTCTCTACGGAGAACTGGAAGCGCCCCAAGGGCGAGGTGCTCGGCCTCATGGGGCTCTTCCGCTACTATATGAGCTCAAAGCTCAACGAACTATGCAAAGAGGAGACCCGCATGCGCTTCGCGGGAGACCTCGCGGCGCTGCCGGAGGACATCCGGCAGATACTGCGCAGCGCTGAGGAAAAGACGGAAAAGTACACGGAACGCCAGCTTATAGTCTGCCTGAACTACGGCGGACGCAAAGAAATTATAGACGCTATAAATAAAATAACTGCCCAAAATCCACAGGCGACGGTAACCGAGGAGATGCTGCGGGAGAACCTTTACCTGCCGGACATCCCTGACCCCGACCTCATCATCCGCACCAGCGGCGAGCTGCGCCTCAGTAACTTCTGGCTCTGGCAGAGCTCTTACAGTGAATACTATTTTACGGACAAATATTGGCCCGATTTCAATAAAGAAGACCTTGAGGAGGCTGTCAAAGATTACTATGAAAGAGAACGCCGTTATGGAAAAGCTTAAAGAATTTTTCCGCTCCAGCCCCGACCTGCAGCTGCGGGCATTCAGCAGCATATTTATCGTACTGGCGGTAATTGGAGGAATCGTCCTCGGAGGACACATCTGGAGCGCGATCGTCATCCTCATCGCGATGCTCTCGCTCTGGGAGTTCTACAAACTGCAGTCGGCAAAGCTCAGCACCTCGCCGGCGCTGAGCATGGTTTCCGGGCTCTTTATCCTGCTCGGCACGGCCTTCGGCCTCATGAGCATCGCGACCATCCTCTGCTCAATTTCGGCGATAGCCTTCATCGCGCTCTTTCTCGAGGTGCTGAAGCGCCAAGTCTCTGGAGAAAGCAACGCGCTCGTGACCATGGGAGCCACCGTGGCCGGTATCGCCTACGTCGTGCTGCCGTGGTCCTTCATGATCCTCATACGCTCGCGCGAGCTCGGCGCGATGTTCCTCATCACGCTCTTCTTCTGCACCTGGAGCTGCGACGTCGCAGCCTATTTCGTCGGCAGCCATCTGGGCAGGAACCTTCTCTGCAGCCAGGTCAGCCCCCACAAGACATGGGAGGGCTTCCTCGGCGGGGCGGCGGCTAGCTTCATGTGCGGCGGCCTTTTGGCGCTCCTCTTTTCCTTCCCGCCGATGCCGCTGCTGCTGATGGGGCTGCTCTGCGGGATAGCGGGACAGCTCGGCGATCTTGGCGAATCGGTGCTCAAACGCGAGGCCGGCGTCAAAGACACCGGCTCGATAATCCCCGGACACGGCGGACTGCTCGACCGATTTGACAGCATTCTCGTCAATGGTACGCTTGCGTTCGTCATATTTGAGCTGGTAGGATAACAAATGAAAAAGATCCGGCTTGCGGTAACGGGAGCCACCGGCAGCGTCGGCGGCGCGGTACTCGATATCTGCGCCCGCTTCCCGCAGCTCTTTGAGATAAGGGCGCTGGCGGCCAAAAGCAACGCGAAAAAACTGACGGAGCTTGGCCGAAGGCACGGCGCGAAGTTGCTATGCCTCACAGAGCCGGAAGATAAAAACTGGCGCGAAGAGGGCTTTACCTGCCTCTCCGGCGTCGATGGGCTCACGGAGATGGTGGAGGAGCCCTCCGTCGACCATGCGGTTTTCGCCTCGTCGGGCGTTGCCGCGATCAAGGCGCTGCAAAAAGCCCTTATGCGCGGTATCGACGTCTCCCTAGCGAATAAAGAAAGCATCGTCGTCGCGGGGCCCTGGGTGATGCCATTAATAAAGCGGTCGGATCAGCTGCGCCCCGTGGACAGCGAACACAGCGCCGTCTGGCAGTGCCTGCGCGATGCTCCGAAAGAGGAGGTCTCGCGTATCTGGCTTACGGCCTCGGGCGGCCCTTTCCGTGACTACAGCGCCGCGCAGATGGAAGGTGTGACGCCGGAGGCGGCGCTCAACCACCCCGTCTGGAAGATGGGGCCGAAAATCACCGTCGACAGCGCCACGCTGATGAACAAGGGCATCGAATGCATCGAGGCGATGCAGCTCTTCGGCCTGCCCGCGGAGAGGGTAGGCGCGCTCATACATCCGCGCTCCCAGGTACATGGGATGGCGGAGTTCGTCGACGGCACCGTCAGGCTGCTGCTCTCGCAGGCGGACATGAGGCTGCCCGCGGCGGCGGCCATCGCCTGGCCCAGGCGTTTGCCGCTCGCCGAGAACGCCCTGCCGCCCATCGAGCCGAAAGACTGGGACCTTTGCTTCCGGGAGATAGACGAGAAACTTTTTCCCTGCTTCGCGCTCGCGCGCGAGGCGGGACGGCTCGGAGGAGCCTACCCGGCGCTGCTTGTGGGAGCCGACGAGAGCGCCGTCAGACATTTCCTCAATCACGAGATATCGTACCGTGCCATCGCGGAGATCATCTCGGAGGTGCTTGAGGCCTGCGGCGAAAAAACGCCGCAAACGCTTGAAGAGGCTGTCGCCCTCGTCGAAACGGGCGAAAAGATGGCGGACAAGATATGTAGAGACCGGAGGAACAGATAATTGATAAGTATCATTTCGTTTTTGATAGTAATAGGAATATGCGTGATGTCGCACGAGGGCGGCCACTACTGGGCGGCCCGCTTCCGCGACGTCATGATACACGAATACTCGTTCGGTATGGGGCCGGTGCTCTGGAGACGGCGCAAGGGCGAGACACAGTACTCCTTCCGCGCCTTTCCCATCGGCGGATTTGTGAAGCTTGAGGGTGAGGATGCCGGAGAAGATGGAGAAGAAAAGCCGGCTGACTACGACCCCAAACGTTCGCTGGCCAATAAAAAACCCTGGGAGCGCATCCTGATAATCGGCGCGGGAGCGTCCGTAAACATCGCCCTCGCCTGGCTGCTGACGGCGGCCTACCTCAGCGGTTACGGCGTCTACAACATGGAGACGCCGAAGCTGGGAAACATCATGGAAGACACCCCGGCCTACAGCGCGGGGCTCAAAAGCGGCGACGTCATCAGGAGCATCGACGGCAAAGCGCTTAAAAACTGGTCGGATATCAGAAAAAACATCCAGGATAAAGACAAAAAGGGAGACCGTTTTGAAATCACCGTCGACCGCGGCGGTGAGGAGAAAAACTTCACGGTTGACGTGCCGGTAGACAAAGAGGCCGGCGGCCGCCTGCTCGGCGTACAGCCCTCTCACGAAAAATACCCCGTCGTAAAGGCGCTCGGCACGGCCTTCACCTACTCGTGGAAGATGAGCGTGGAAATACTGAGCAGCCTATGGATGGCGCTCACCGGACAGATAAAGGCCGACGTCACCGGCCCCGTGGGCATCGCGACGATGGCGGGGGACGCCTTCCGCGAGGGCTTCTGGACCTTCATCGCCTTCCTCGGCGTGATAAACCTCAACCTCGGCCTGCTCAACCTGCTGCCATTCCCGGCACTCGACGGCGGGCGGATAATCTTCATCCTTGTGGAACTGGTGACGCGCCGCAAAGTACCGGAAAGAGTGGAGACTATGATACACTACGCGGGCTTCATCATCCTGCTCGCGCTGATCTTCCTCGTCACCGGCAAAGACATCTACAGACTTATACACTAGGAGCTGATTCGTCATGGGCAGCAGAAAAAGCGTCTCTATCGAAGGGCTGAAAATCGGAGGCGGCGCGCCGGTACGCGTCGAAAGCATGCTGAAAACGCGCCTCACGGATATCGCAGGCGGCGCTGAAGAGACGGCGAAACTCGCTGCCGCGGGCTGTGAGCTCGCAAGAGTGGCGCTGCCGGAACAATCTCTCGCCGCGCCCTTTGCGGAGCTCATCAAAAAAAGCCCTCTGCCGCTCATGGCGGACATCCACTTTGACCACAGACTCGCCCTCGCGGCCCTCGGGGCGGGCTGCCGGGCTATCAGGATAAACCCCGGCAACATGAGCGGCTCCGCCGGACTTGCCGAGGTGACCGCCGCCGCGAAAGACCTGGGGGCCGTCATCCGCATCGGAGCCAACGGCGGTTCCCTAAACAACGCCCAGCTCGAAAAAACAGACGGCGACAGGGGAGCGGCGCTCGTGCTGGCCGTCGAAGAACAGCTCAAAATGCTTCTGGAAAACAAATTTGAAGACATCATAATCTCCGCGAAATCCTCCTCGGTGGAGGAGACGGCGCGCGCGAACGCTATCCTTGCCAACCGCTGGCCATTCCCGCTCCACATCGGCATCACCGAGGCGGGGTGCGGCAATTCCGGGATCGTCAAGGGCGCGGTCGGCATCGGCCTGATGCTCGCGCAGGGAATCGGCGACACCATCCGCGTCAGCCTCACCTCGCCTGGCGCGGAAGAGGTCGAGACGGGCTACAACATACTTCAGGCCCTCGGACTGCGCAGCAGGGGCTGGCAGCTCGTCAGCTGTCCCACCTGCGGCCGCCGCCGCATCGAAGTCGCCGCGCTTGTAGAAAAACTCCGCGCGATCATACCGCCGACGGCGAACAAAGGCATGACCATCGCCGTAATGGGCTGCGAGGTGAACGGGCCGAAAGAGGCCTCCGGGGCCGACTTCGGCGTCGCCGGAAGCCCCAACGGCTTCATCGTCTTCAAAAAGGGCGCCTTCCTCTGCCGCGGCGAAATGGAAGATTTTGAAAAAATCATCCGCGAACAGATTGTGATTTACTAAACTTAGCCAAATATAAAGTTTAACTATCCTTTGTGAAAAAACATGTTGACGAAATGGGGATAAAAATATAAGATAGTCATGTAGTGTTGGTATTTCAAACTTTTTACCTTCTCAGCGCAAAAAAATTATTGCAACATAAGTTTTAATAAAAACTTAGGAGGTGTAAAAATGAACCAGGAAAGCCAATTTAGTGTATTCTCCGAGACAGGGCCGCTCCGACAGGTAATGCTTCACAGGCCCGGCAAGGAGATCGACCGGCTTACCATTGAGAACATGGACGAGCTTCTCTTCGACGACCTTCTCTGGCTCGCGCAGGCACAGAAAGAGCATGACAACTTTGCCGAAATACTGCGAAAAGAGGGGACCGAGGTCCTCTACTTCAGCGACTGCCTTGCGCAGGTTATGGACTCCGTAGAGGTCCGTGAACAGCTCATCAAGGATGTATTCAGGTTCGAGTGCCTTGACCGACGACTTTCGGAGGCCTTCATAACGGAGCTGATGAACATACCGTCAAAAGAGCTGGCGGATCATCTCATTGAAGGCTACACCAAAAAAGAGGTCAGAGAGATCTGCAAATGCAGTTTGAGCTTAGTTTCATCCGTTGACAACGGCAGTGATTTCATTATCCACCCAATCCCAAACCTTTACTTCCAACGCGACCCAGCAATGACCGTGGCAAACGGCATCATAATCGGACAGATGACCTTTGAGGCCCGCCGCATTGAGCCGCTCTACTGGAAATACATCGTCGGCCACCACCACAGATTCAAAGGAATGCAGATACTGTTCGGAGACGCGCCCGACGAAGTATGGCCGCAGAAAGTCGAGGGCGGAGACCTGCTTGTGATCTCCGGCGACACCATGGCTATCGGCGTATCGCAGCGCACCGCGCCGACCACCGTTCAGCGTATCGGCCGCAACCTGGCCTCGCGTACCCCGATTAAGCGCATCTTCGCCTTTGAGATCCCCAAAGAGCGTTACTGCATGCACCTCGACACTGTCTTTACGATGGTCGACCGCGACGCCTTCTGTATCTACCCGCCGATCCTCGAGTCGCTCAAAGTCTGGCAGCTCGACTACAGCGACGAGGGCCGGCTCGTCAGCCTGGAACAAAAAGAAAACTGGCAGCGGTCGGTCGCCAACGCGCTGGGCTACGACGATCTGCGCCTCATCAAAATGACGGCGCGCGACAAGGCCGAGATGGCGCGCGAACAGTGGCATGACGGCTGCAACACCTTCGCCGTCGCCCCCGGAAAAGTCGTCACCTACAACCGCAACATCAACGCCACAAAGATACTCAGGGACAACGGGATAGAGGTTCTTGAGCTGGAAGGGCCGGAACTCGGCAGGGGACGCGGCGGCCCACGCTGCATGTCTATGCCGCTCAACAGGCTGCCCATATAGGATTGTAAAATATAGTTGATATTAAATTATCCAATAAAAAGCTATTTACAATTCTCTAAAAGACGGTAAAATATACAGCCTAAAATAAAAGAAATATCAAACTTGAAGGGAGCAATCATCTATGCCTGTGAATCTTCGCAACCGCCATCTTATTTCGCTCAAGCACCATACCCCTGAAGAGATCAACTATCTGCTTGACCTCTCAACAGACCTCAAGAACAAAAAACGCGCCGGGATAAAGGGCAACCTCCTCGAGCGCAAAAACGTCGCGCTCATCTTCGAGAAGCCCTCGACCCGTACACGCTGCGCCTTTACCGTCGCCGCCATAGACGAGGGCGGACATCCCGAATACCTCGGCAAGAACGACATCCAGCTTGGCCACAAAGAGGACGTCGCAGACACCGCCCGCGTCCTCGGACGCATGTTCGACGGCATCGAATTCCGCGGCTTCAGCCAGCAGGTCGTCGAGGACCTCGCGAAATACGCCGGCGTCCCTGTGTGGAACGGCCTCACCGACGACTACCACCCGACACAGGTGCTCGCCGACTTCCTCACCATCCGTGAGAACTTCGGCCGCCTCAAGGGCATCAAGCTCGTCTACGTCGGAGACGGTCGCAACAACGTCGCCAACTCGCTGATGATCGGCGCCGCGAAGATGGGTATGCACTTCGTTATCGGCTCGCCGAAGGAGCTCTTCCCCGATCCCGCCCTCGTCGCCGAATGCGAGCAGATCGCGAAAGACTGCGAATCCGGCGCGACGATAACCGTCACCGATGACCCCAAGGCCGCCGTCAAAGGCGCGGACGCCATCTACACCGACGTCTGGGCCTCCATGGGCGAAGAGGCGAAGGCCGCCGAGCGCAAGGCTCTGCTCAAACCCTACCAGGTCAACAAAGAGCTCATCGAGGCCACCGGCAACGACGACGTCATCTTCCTGCACTGCCTCCCCGCGGTAAAGGGAAACGAAGTCACGGAAGATGTCTTTGAGTCGCGCCACGCAAGGCAGTTCGACGAGGCCGAGAACCGTATGCACACCATCAAAGCGGTTATGGTCGCCAGCATCGGCAACTTCTAGAAATCGGCGTTTATACGCACGACTAACTTCATAACCGAGGGCTTGGCAATGCTCACCGCACATTAGTGCGCCTCCGCTTGCCAAGCCCTCGGTTATTTCGTTATTCGCACGTCTAAACGCCGATTTCCTTTGGGTGGGTTAAAAGATAAATACGATTTAGCTTTTGGTTTGTCATGCCGGGCTTGACCCGGCATCCAGCGGCTCAAAAATTCTTTCTGGGGCCAGTGTGACAAAATACAGCAGAACAACGATTTAGTTTCTAAGGACTAAACTGTTGTGAATAACGCTTTGTCTTTATTCCGTCACTCCGGGCTTGACCCGGAGTCCAGAGTTTTCAGGTTTGCCTCACAAAATGCGCGAGAAACAAAACGTAAGCCCCTGGCCCCCGGGTCAGGCCCGGGGTGACAAACAGGGGCAGAGCAAAATCATAACCCGTCTCCTATCTCCGCTCCCGCCGCCCGCCGCGCCCCTTTTCCACAAAAAACCCGCGCCGAAATATTTTTACATGAAATAATTTGCACTTTCAGTATTATTACTGTATGATAAAATAAATTATTATGTCAAGGAGGTCAAAATAATGTGCAAATCAGCCGTCGGCGCGGGACCAAAAGAAACTATAGTTGCCCCCCCCATAAGACTAACCGCAGGTTACAGCTAACAGCCCTTTTACTCCTGCTCCTCTTCACGGCGCTCGCCGCGCCCTCCGCCTCGCGGGCGGCGATAGCCCCCGTGGTACCGGCCTCGGACGACAGGGGCGTCTATCTGCTCTCCGAACCGGGCCATCTCCTCTGGTTCCGAGACAGGGTCAACGCCGGCAGCGCGGAGATCAACGCGAAACTCACAAAGGACATCGACCTCTCGGAGGGCGGCAGTCCCTCGCACTGGACCCCGATCGGTCAATACACATCTGGTGATAGAAAAGATAACGGCTACGCTGGCAGCTTCGACGGCGGCGGCTTCACTGTGAGCGGCTACATCGTCGCCTCCGCCAACGTGGCGGGCGCAAAAGAAAACAATACACTCCCCCTCGCTGCGGGGTTCTTCGGCCTCGTTGGTCAAAAAGCCGAGATCCGCGGCCTCACCGTCGGCGGCGTTGTCAGCGTTGACATAAGTAATGACAGAACAATCAGCGCGGGCGGTATCGCGGGATACAACTACGGCACGATAACGGACAACATCAACAGCGGCGAGGTCTCGGCCTCCGGTGGCTTAGTGAAATACGTAGGCGGTATCGCGGGATTCAACAACGACACAATAACGAACTGTGCCAACAACGGCACGGTCTCGGCCTCCGGCGGCTCCGGCAAAAACAGCGCGGGCGGTATCGCTGGATTCGACAGCAAGATAACGGACTGCGCCAACAGCGGCACGGTCTCGGCCTCCGGCGGCTCCGGCAACGACGCAGGCGGTATCGTGGGAACCAGCTTCGCCTACACGATAGCCAACTGTACCAACAGCGGCGACGTCTCGGCCTTCGGTGACGACACTAGCTCCAACAGCGCGGGCGGTATCGCGGGATTCAACAGCAACACGATAACCAACTGCGCCCACAGCGGCGGTACGGTCTCGGCCTTCGGCGGCAGCTCCAACAGCGCAGGCGGTATCTCGGGATACTTCTACGTCAAGATAACCAACTGCGCCAACAGCGGCGGCACGGTCACAGCATCCGGCGGCTCCGACAACTTCGCGGGCGGTATCGCGGGAATCAGCGGCGGCACGATAACCAACAACGCCCACAGCGGCGATGTCTCGGCCTCTGGCGGCTCCAATGCCAACCACGCGGGCGGTATCGTGGGATACAACGTCACAAATAATAAGGTAAACATCTCCAACAGCGGCTGGCTCGTCGGTAATCTTGAGGCCATCGGTGGCGGCGACGCCCCCGCCCTGACCTCCTACCCGGGCAAGGCGGAGGATATGACGAACTATCTCTCCGTCAGCGGCGACATCTCCGTCGCCTCGCCGGAGATCGCCGATATCTCCGACCTCTGGCCCTGCGCCGTCTCCGGCAAAAAAACCGGCGTGACGGCGGTGAGCTTCGACATCGACCTCAAAGCCACCGATTTCAGCGACAAAGACAACCTCAAGCCGCTCGCCAGGAGCTGCGTTACAGGCCCGCTCTCATTCACCGTCGCCGTCAGCGGCGTTCCCGTCACCGAAGTCAGCCTCGACCTCACAGAGCTGACGCTGAACATCGGGGAGAGTAAAAAGCTCACCGCGACGGTAAAGCCGGACGACGCGACATATAAAGCGGTCACCTGGACGAGCGCCGACCCGGCGGTAGCCTCAGTGGACGAGAACGGCAAAGTAACGGCGCTGTCGGCCGGCACGACAGTCATCACCGCGAGGGCCGGAGAAAAGAGCGCCACATGCACGGTGACCGTCGCCCAGCCAAAGACCGGCGGCTCCAGCCACGGCTGCGCCGCTGGGCTGGGCGCACTCTCCATGCTGACGCTGATACCGCTCTGGCTGAGAAGAAAGAGATAGAATAAGAGAGACAAAAAGGAAAAAGCAAAAGGCAGCAACAGGCAAAAGAGGATATAATGGGCGCGGGCGAAAGGTCCGCGCCCATTGTCATACACGCAGCTTGCCGCGCTCCGACCAATCACGCGATTCGGCCTATTTTTCAAAACCTGTAAAGCAAACCCCCAAAAAACCGGCTCGTGTGTCTGGACGACAAGACAAATATAAACAACGTTTTAGCTTTCAGCCTGTCGAGTCAAAGTGGAGCCATCCTTTGCTTTTGTTCTTGTATTGTCACACCGGCCTCCGAGCCGGTGTCTAGTGTCGTTGCCCTAGTTTTCCGCACCTCATAAGACAAAAACAACCCCCTACGACGCTGGATTCCGGGTCAAGCCCGGAATGACTGAATAAAAAAAACTGCAATTTATCTTTTTCCCTACCAAAGGTAAATCGCTGTTTAGCTTTTGGCTTTGCCCTTAAAGGCGCCCTCTTTTGAGGGAGCTCCCCGCGAAGCGGGGTGAGGGAGAGTTGACCTTAGGTTCTTCCGCGGCTTTTGCCGCGGACTCTGTATGGCGCGGTTTCCGCGCCATACAGAGCAACACTCCTTCCGTCTCGCCGCAAAAGCGGCGGCGATCCACCTCTGATGTAACTATCAGCCGAATCGCACGAAATCAAAGATTTCGGCTCCCTGGCCGCCTCAGAGAGGGAGGCTAAAAAGGCAAAGTCAAAAGATAAACCGCAATTTACCTCTTTTCCCACCCGAAGAAAATCTGCGTTCAGCATATTGAAGCTATCCCGCTGTTTGCCCCTCTTCTGTCGCTTCGGCCCCCGAGCCGGAGCCAAGCGGCGTAATGTTTTTGTGTTTGCTTCTCAATGCGCCCAAAAAACTGGTCTATGCCGCTAGCCCCCTGGTCAAGCCCGGGGCGGCAAATAAAAAGCTAAATCATGATCTGTCTCTTATCTTTTCTCCAACCGTATACCACACATCAATTTTTTCAGTAAAAACCCGTACTGATATATTGCTATAAAAATATTTTTTTTACATTCTTATAAACAATAATAAGAACGAATCTATACATCAAGGAGGTAAGACAATGCATGAATCAACCGGAGGCGTGGGCACAAAAATAACTATGGCTGCCCCTCTCCACAAGGCTAACCGCAGGTTACAACTGGCAGTCTTTTTACTATTACTTCTCTTCACGGCGTTCGCCGCGCCCTCTGCCGCACGGGCGGCGACAGCCCCCGTGGAACCGGCCTCGGACGACCGGGGCGTCTATCTGCTCTCTGAACCGGGCCATCTCTTCTGGTTCGGCAAGACGGTCAACGGCGGCAGCGCGGAGATCAACGCGAAACTTACAAAGGACGTCGACCTCTCAGAGGGCGGCAGCCCCTCGCACTGGACCCCGATCGGTCAATACACATCTGGTGATAGAAAAGATAACGGTTACGCCGGCAGCTTCGACGGCGGCGGCTTCACCGTGAGCGGCTATATCGTCGCCTCCGCCGACGTGGTGAGCGCGGATATAGATGTCCTCGCCGCGGGCTTCTTCGGCCTCGTTGGCCAAAGCGCCGACATCCGAGGCCTCACCGTCGGCGGCGTTGTCAGCGTTGACATCAGCGGCAGTACAAACTATATCTACGCTGGCGGTATCGCGGGATACAATTACGGCATGATAACGGACTGCGCCAACAACGGCGAGGTCTCGGCCTCCGGCTCCAACGACTACGCTGGCGGTATTGCTGGATACAATTACGGTACGATAACTAACTGCGCCAACAACGGCGGCGAGGTCTCGGCCTCCGGCTACAACAACTATGTGGGCGGCATCGCGGGATACAACAACAGCGGAACGATAATCAACTGCGTAAACGGCGGCGGGGTCTCGGCCTCCGGCAGCTACGTCAACTACGCGGGCGGTATCGCGGGAGTCAACAACAAAGGCACGATAGCCAACAACGCCCACAGCGGCGAGGTCTCGGCCTCCGGCAGCAGCACCTACAACTACGCGGGCGGTATCGCAGGACTCAACAACGGCACGATAACCAACAGTATCCACAGCGGCGGCAACGTCTCAGCCACCGGTGGCAAAACTAACTACGCGGGCGGTATCGCGGGAAACAACGGCGGCATGATAACCAACTGCACACACAGCGGCAGCGAGGTCTCGGCCTCCGGCGGCTCCAACCGCAACTACGTGGGCGGTATCGTGGGATACAACAACACAAGCGGGGGAAACATATCTAACAGCTGCTGGGCCGCCTCCGGCGATCTTAAGGCCGTTGGCAACGATACCATCGTCAGCGCCGACGTCGTCTCCCTCGACGCAGCGGCGATGCAAAGGGTAGTCACAACCGTCCTGCCCGTGGAGCGGTCGCTTTTCGTAGCGCTTGGCGGCTCCGCTCCCGCCCTGATCTCCTACCCTGGCACTGCGGATGATATGACGGGCTATTTCTCCGTCAGCGGCGATATCTCCGTCGCCTCGCCGGAGATTGCAGATATCTCCGACCGCTGGCCCTGTACCGTCTCCGGCATAAAACAGGGTACTACGATGGTGAGCTTTGACATCGACCTGCGGGCCACAGATTTCAGCAGCCTCGGGAGCGGCCCCCAACCAGTAGCCGAGAGCTGCCTCACCGTCCCGCACCGCTTCACCGTCACAGTCGGCGAAGAAATCCCCGTCGCCGAAGTCAGCCTCGACCTCACAGAACTGACGCTGAACATAGGAGAGAGCAAAAAGCTCACCGCAGCGGTGAAGCCGGACGACGCGACAGATAAAGCGGTCACCTGGACGAGCGCCGACCCTGCGGTCGCTGAGGTGGACGATAATGGCAAGGTGACGGCGCTGTCGGCCGGCACGACTGTTATCACCGCGAAGGCCGACAGCAAGAGCGCCACATGCACTGTGACCGTCGCCAAGCAAAAGAGAGGCGGTTCCAGCCACGGCTGCGCCGCCGGTCTGGGCACGCTTTCCATGCTGACGCTGATACCGCTCTGGCTGAGAAGAAAGAAACGCTAAATCGTAATTTATCTCTTTTCCCGCCCGGAGGAAATCGGCGTTTAGAAGTGCGAATAACGAAATGACTGGGGGCTTGGCAAGCGGAGACGCACTAAAGTGCGGTGAGCATTGCCAAGCCCACAGTCATGAAGTTAGTCGTGCTTATAAACGCCGATTTACCCGGACATTATTTATACCTTTGTTCTGTCACTCGCATCTAAAATAATGACGGCGCTGTAGCTTTTGTGATAAAATATACTTTGCACAAAATTTGCTGGTGTTTGAAAGTGAGGCACGCGGAATGGAGATCTATCGGAACCCGGAAAAGATAACGCGCTTTCTGGTAAGCTGGATAAAGGAAAAGTTCGGCGTCGCCGGAGCTAAGGGCGCGGTCCTCGGCATCAGCGGCGGGATCGATTCCGCGGTGCTCGCGGCGCTTCTCGCCAAGTCGCTGGGGCCTAATAGGGTTATCGGCGTGATTATGCCCTGTTACAGTATGCAGGTAGACGAGGATTACGCGAGGCTGCTGGCAGAGGCGATAGGAATAAGGACAATGAAGGTCGATCTCTCATCATCCTACGACACGCTCAAGAGAGAGATCGAAAACTCACTTCCAGAACTCGGCGGACTCTCCGCCGCCAATATTAAACCCAGATTACGAATGACTACGCTTTACGCAATAGCCCAACAACATGGGTACCTTGTCTGCGGCGGCAGCAACAGGGACGAGATAACTTTCGGATATTTTACCAAATACGGCGATTCCGGCGTCGACCTGATGCCGATCGCGGATCTCCTGAAGGGCGAGGTTTGGGCCGTCGCGAAACATCTCGGCGTGCCGCGTGAAATCATCGACCGTCCTCCGACGGCGGCGCTCTGGGAGGGGCAGACGGACGAGGCGGAGATGGGGCTCACCTACGAAGAGCTTGACCGTTATATCGCCACCGGCGGGGCCACGGAAGAGGCAAAGCAAAAAATTGAAGCGGCAGTTAAGAGATCGGCGCACAAGAGAGCCTTTGCGGCAATGGCAAAACTGCCCAAAAATCTTTAATTTAAAATTTCAAATTAAACTATGAGGTGATTTTTTTGTCAGGACATTCACATTGGTCTGGTATCAAACACAGGAAGGCGGCACAGGACGCCAAGAAGGGCGTGGCCTTTCAGAAGCTGGTAAAGGACATTATCGCGGCGGCGAAAGAGGGCGGCGGCGACCCCAACAGCAACTTCCGTCTTAAGGTCGCCATAGAGCGCGCGAAGGCCGGCAACGTCCCCGTCGACAATATTGAGCGCGGTATCAAGCGCGGCACGGGCGAACTCGGCGGCCCGATGGAGGAGATATACTACGAGGGTTACGGCCCTAACGGCGTGGCCGTGATGGTGCAGGCGATGACGGACAACAGGAACCGCACCGCTCCCGATATGCGTTCGCTTTTCTCAAAGAGCGGCGGTTCGATCGGCGAAATGGGCTGCGTGGCCTGGAACTTCGACCGTAAGGGCGTCGTGGAGATTCTCGGCGAGGGTATCGACGAGGACGAGCTGATGATGGCCGCCCTTGAGGCCGGCGCGGACGACCTTGAGGCGGAGGAAGAGGGCTTTGAGGTCTCCTGCGACCCGAACGTTCTCTCCCAGGTGGCCCAGGCACTGCGCGAGGCCGGTTATAACGTGGGAACGATCGAGGTTCAGATGGTGCCGAAGAATACGGTGGCTATCGGCAATAAGTCGGACGCCGCGAAGATGCTCGCGATGATCGAGCGCTTTGAGGATCACGACGACGTGCAGGCGGTCTACGCGAACTTCGACATCCCGGACGAGATCCTGGCGGAACTTGACTAATCAAAGTAATAACGGCGCCATAAGAGCGCTTGGCATTGACCCCGGGCTCGGGACTTTGGGCTACGGGGTCGTTTCACAGTTGGGAAATTCGCTGATCTGCGAGAGCTACGGCGTCATCAAGACGCCGCCTAAGCTTTCGCTCTCTCAGCGCCTCTCATGCCTTTACAGCGAGCTTGGGACAAAGGCGAGGGAGTTCCCGCCGGATATGGTAGCTGTGGAGAAGCTCTTCTTCGGCAGAAACGTCACCACCGCGGAGATGGTCTGGCAGGCGCGCGGCGTCGTGCTGCTCTTCGCGGCACAGCTCGGCTTCGAGCCCTATGAGATAAAGCCCAGCGAGGTGAAGCTAGCCGTCTGCGGTTACGGCAACGCCGAAAAGGGGCAGGTGCAGGGGATGGTGGCCCATCTGCTCGGCCTGGAGAAGAACCCCAGCCCCGACGACGCGGCCGACGCGCTCGCGATAGCGATCGCGGGACTCGCGATGCGTAATTACGACCAGAACATTCTGAAAGGATATTGAGATGATAAATTACCTGCGCGGCACTCTTTCGTCATTTTCAAAGGAAAGCATCGTTCTCGACGTTTCCGGCTTCGGGATAGAGGTCTACCCGACAAAGGCGTTGCTGGCCTCCGCCGTGCTCGGCGAGGAGATGAAGTGCCACACCTATCTCCAGATAAGCGACGCGGGGCTCGCGATGTTCGGCTTCGCCTCTGAGACTGAGAGGGACTTTTTTCTTGAGCTGCTGCAGGTCAAGACGGTCGGGGGAAAGCTCGCAATCACACTCATGCGTTATCTTGACATCGGTCATATCATCGAAGCGGTTAAAAACGGCAACATCTCGATGTTATCCGTACCAGGCCTAGGGGCCAAGAGGGCGGAACGCATCTGCTTTGAGCTTAAGCCTAAGATAGAAAAGAAGTTCGCCGGTATCGCCGCCGAAGCCGCATCTCCGGGTGCGACCTCTTTCGATTCGTTCGTTACGGACGCGCTGACGGGGCTTGGCTTCTCACACGGCGAATGCGCGCGCGCCATAGCGACGGCGAAGGCGCAGGCCGACGACGACGTACAGTGGAGCGAGGAGAGCCTGCTGATGGCCTCTCTGAGCATATTGCAGCGCAGATAGGGTAGGGAAATGGACGAAAATAACAGCATCCCCAATAAACTGATAGAGACGATGCGCTGCGGAAAGGAGGAGGAGATATCGACCCTCCGCCCGCAGGCGCTGAATGATTTCATCGGCCAAAGCGGCCTCAAGGACAAGCTGACGATCTTCATGACCGCCTCGATCCAGCGCGGCGAACCGCTCGACCACACGCTCTTTTACGGCCCTCCCGGCCTTGGCAAGACAACCCTCGCGGGAATCATCGCGAAGGAGATGAAGGGCACGCTCCGCGTCACCACCGGACCGGCGCTCGAACGCGCCGGGGACCTCGCGGCGATACTTTCAAACATCCAGCCGAACGACGTTCTCTTTATCGACGAGATACACCGCATGTCGGCGAATATCGAGGAGATACTCTATCCCGCGATGGAGGACTTTTCCCTCTCTATCGTCGTGGGCAAGGGTCCACTCGCGCGCAGCATCCGCCTCGCGCTGCCGAAGTTCACGCTGATCGGCGCGACAACGCGCCTCGGCCTGCTCACCTCGCCGCTGCGCGCGCGCTTCGGCATCGTGGAGCAGCTGCATCTCTATTCGCCAGAGGAGCTGACGGCGATCGTCAAACGCGGCAGCGGCGTGCTTGGAGTAAGTATCGCCGACGAAGCGGCGGAGGAGATCGGCCTCCGCTCGCGCGGAACGCCGCGCGTGGCGCTGCGTCTTTTGCGCCGCGTGCGCGACGTCGCCGAGGTGAAAAAGGTCCCGCTCATCGAACGCGACCTCTCGCGCTACGCGCTGGACATGCTTGGCGTCGACCCCGAGGGGCTTGACGAGGGAGACCGGAAGTTCCTCCGCGCGCTGATAGAGCTCTTTGACGGCGGCCCAGTGGGGCTGTCTACCCTCGCCGCGGCCCTCAACGAGGACGCGCAGACGATAGAGGACATCTACGAACCATACCTAATCCAGAAAGGGCTGCTTGAACGCACCCCGCGAGGCCGCAGAGCGACGCGCAACACCTGGGACTATCTCGGCATCCCCGTATCGCCACATTTTATACAGATACAGCAGAGCCAGCTCAGCCTCTTCACAACGGAGGATGAGCTGCCATGAGCCAGCTTGGAAAGATGCTGGTTGTGGCGGGGCTGCTGCTTGCCGCGGTTGGGGCAGTGCTAATCATCGCAGGAAAGCTGAACATTCCTCTTGGCAAACTGCCCGGAGATATTACATACCAGAAGAAAAATCTCACCGTATTCGCGCCGTTCGGGACGATGCTTGTCGTGAGCCTCATACTCACGCTGATTTTGAATATATTCTCAAGGTGGAAATAGTGAAAAGATATATCGTCACGCTGCTGTTCATACTCATCTTCTCGCAGGCCGCCGAGGCGCGCGACGTCCTGGTCCTGCTCAAGAGCGGCGCGCGCCAGTGCAAGATCGGCGGCACCTCGTACGTGATAAGGGTCGCCTCCGGCGGAGTGACGCCGGCGATCACCGGCTCCTTTTCGCTCTCATACGCTGGCGGCGGCTCTCTGAGCGCCGGCGCGGTGAGCTACGCCATGCCGGTCACGGTGACATCTTCCTCTCCGATCATCATCGACGGAGTGAGCTATCACGGCTCGATTTTATTCGAGGCCTCCGGCTCAGGATTCAATATTGTAAATCAGGTGGATGTCGAGCAGTACCTCAAGGGAGTGCTGAAGGACGAAATGAGCCCGGCCTGGCCAGTGGAGGCCCTCAAGGCACAGGCGGTGCTGGCGCGCACCTACACGCTGTCGTCAAAGAAGCACGGTAAATATGACCTCTGCGCCCAGGTGCACTGCCAGAGCTACAGCGGCGTCGCCGGAGAGTCGCCCGCCATCGACGAGGCGGTCAGCGCGACCGGCGGCGAGCTTCTAAAGTACGGCGGCTCGGTGGCGCAGGTATTCTATTATGGAGACAGCGGCGGCTTCAGCGCCTCGTCAAGGGCGGTATGGGGCAAGGACATCCCCTACCTTCAGGCGCGCCCGGACCCCGTCTCTTACAGCAGCCCCAACGCAAGATGGCAGACGACGCTCTCCATGCAGCAGATATCAAGCAGCCTCGCCGCCGCGGGGATACAGGTCGGCTCAATATCGTCGATCCGTCCCTATTCGCGCGACGAGAGCGGCCGCGTACAGCAGCTGGAGATAAACGGCAGCGGCGGCAGGAAGCTCGTCACGGGAAGCCAGTTCCGTCTCGCGGTCGGCGCGGGGGTGGTGAAGAGCACACTCTTCGAGTTCGGCGCGGGAACCGTCTACACGCCGCAGGCTGCGCTTCCCTCCGCGCCCCAGAGTACCGCGCAGCGGAACTATCCTGTAATTACCGACCGTTCGACGATGCCTGAAAAGGATGTAGATAAACTTTACTGGATGACGCAGAATAAGATATTTACCGTTCAGGAGCTCGTTTCGATGATTGGCAAAGAAAAGGATTATCCGAAGTTTATCGCCGAGGGCGAGGCTAGAATGAGCGGTAAAAAACTGCCCGCAGCGCCCGTGCGTCAGCCAGCGGCACAGCCGGTATATAACACGGCTGCGGGAGCCCCGCAGCTCTCGATGAACGGCGCCTCCGGCTCCTCGGTGACGATCTCCGGGCGCGGCTCGGGACACGGCGTCGGCATGCCACAATGGACGGCCAAGGCGCTGGCCGAGGCGGGCTGGAGCTACAGACAGATACTTGAATACTATTTCCCCGGCACGGCGCTGGAAAGAGGCTATTAAAAGATATGGAGAGAGACCTGACAAAGACGGCGGCCTACGATTATCAGCTTCCCAAAGAGCTGATAGCGCAGGACCCCGCGGAGCCGAGAGATTCGTCGCGGCTCCTTGTTGTACACAGGGAAAACGGCGGCACCGAGGATAGGATCTTCCGCGACATCACGGAATACCTTCACCCCGGCGACCTGCTGGTGATGAACGATACGCGCGTCCTTCCGGCGCGCGTGGAGGGCGTAAAGAAGAACGAGGGCGGCGGCGGCGCGAAGGTGGAGATATTCTTCCTCAACCCCGGCGCGTCGGGCAACGAATGGACGGCGCTCGTCCGCCCCGGACGCAAGCTGCCGGAGGGGACGAGGGTGACGCTCGGCGGCGAAACGGAGGTCACCGTGGGAGCGAGGCTTGAGGACGGCCTGCGGACTATCGTCTTCGCGCCGGGGGACGACCCGCTGGCGCTGATCCACCGCTTCGGTAGCACGCCGCTGCCGCACTACATAACGGATAGCCACGCCGACCCCGAACGTTATCAGACGGTCTATGCGAAGCGCGAAAAGGAAAATTCCGTCGCCGCGCCTACCGCCGGGCTGCACTTCACGCCGGAATTGCTCAAAAAACTCGCGGATATGGGCGTGCCGCATATCTTCATCACCTTACAGGTGGGGCTTGGCACCTTCCGCCCCGTAAAGGCCGAGAATATCGCGGAACATGTCATGCACACGGAGTTCTGCGAAATACCGCCGGAGGCGGCGGCGGCGATAAAGGCGGCCAAAGAGGGGGGCGGGCGCGTCGTCGCCGTCGGCACGACGGTGGTGCGCACCCTTGAATCATTCGCCCAGCGTTACGGCGAAATAGTCCCCGGCGTACTCGACACCAAGCTGTTCATCAGCCCCGGGTACCGTTTCCGGGTGATAGATGCCCTGATAACCAACTTTCACCTGCCGATGAGCACCCTGCTGATGCTCGTCTCCGCCTTCGGTGGATATGAGACGATGATGCGCGTCTATAACGAGGCGGTGGAGAAGCGTTACCGCTTTTTCTCCTTCGGCGACTCGATGTTTATAGAATGATAATAGGAAGGCAAAGACAATGACGACGATCATGTACGGTACCAAACACTGCCCCGACGTGCGCGCGGCGCTCGTGGAGATAGCGGATAAGGGACTCGATATCGAATTCAGAAACTTCGACGACAGCGTGGCCTATCTCAAAGAATTCGTCCTGATGCGTGATAAGCGCGCCGAGTTCGCGGATAAGAAGGAAAACGGCTATCTGGGCATTCCCTGCTTCGTAACGGAAGATGGAAAGATCTTCTTTGAATTGAAGGATATACTTTAAATCAGCGTAAATCGGCGTTTATACGCACGACTAACTTCATAACTGAGGGCTTTGCAATGCTGCGGCAGACGCATCCGCATGCCGCGGCAATATGGATAATTTGAAAGTGTTCCCGCCCTGTGGCGGGAACATTGCCTTGCAATCACCGCACTTTAGTGCGCCTCCGCTTGCCAAGCCCTCAGTTATTTCGTTATTCGCACGTCTGATGAACAAACTAGGCGAATCACACAAAACGCAAAATCAGCGTTTTGGTTCTCTGCTTATAAACGCCGATTTATCTTCGATACGCTAAAACATAAATAACGATTTAGCTTCGGCCCTATCGATGATAAACGGCGATTTTTTCTTACAGCCTCCCTCTCTGAGGGAGGTGTCGGCCGCCTGTTTTTGGCGGCTGACGGAAGGAGTGTTGCTCTGTATGGCGCGGTTTCCGCGACATACAGAGCCGCGGCAAAAGCCGCGGGAGGACATAAGGTCAACTCTCCTCACCCCGCTTCGTGAACAGAGTCCCGCAAACCGGACAACGCTATAAAAGCTC